>Ga0326733_1000080_pt1 | contig 34134 bp, 33 predicted proteins | sample 14_GP2_308_FD_207946 | JGI IMG/M metagenome (GOLD analysis project Ga0326733, IMG submission 207946) | Glacier ice microbial communities from Ngari, Tibet, China - 14_GP2_30.8 | ecosystem: Environmental > Aquatic > Freshwater > Ice > Glacier | place: China: Ngari, Tibet | collected 2018-07-17
CTAACAATAAGGCTTTACCCAACATTGCTTGATGCGTTTCAGTGCAATCTTTAAGCGTTTCAATATGCATTTTTGGCACAATTAAAAAGTGCACTTTTGCCATCGGCTTAATATCATGAAAGGCAATAAAATCATCATCTTCATGAATTTTTTTGGCTGGTATATCGCCATTGATAATCTTACAAAATATGCAATCTAAGCTCATTATTTTGGCCGACTTTCTTTCTCTACCCTATTTTCTTTTTCTTCTAGGCCAGACAACCCCTCACGGCGCGCCAATTCATCCAGCACGTCTTGTGGTTTTAAATCGGCTTTTGCCAACATAATCAGCGTGTGAAACCACAAATCGGCGGTTTCATAAATAATTTCTTCTTTATTGCCGCCTTTAGCCGCAATCACTGTTTCAGTGGCTTCTTCGCCAATTTTTTTCAGTATGCTATCCATGCCTTTAGCATAAAGTTTAGCCACATAAGATGAAGCTGGATCAGCGCTTTTGCGCTGCTCTAATAATTCACTTAGCCTATTTAAAACATCATTCATGCTTGCCTGTTTCTTTGTATACATCTTCTGGATTCTTAATCACGGCTTGGTCAATTTGCCATTGATTATTATCTAACTTTTTAAAAAAACAATTATGCCTGCCAGTATGACAAGCAATGCCGCCGATTTGCTCAACATTAATCAAAATCACATCTTCATCGCAATCTAGACGAATATCATGCACTTTTTGAATATGACCAGATTCTTCACCTTTACTCCATAATTTGTTGCGCGAACGTGACCAATATACCGCTTGTTTCGATTCTGATGTGAGTTGCAACGCTTCCCGATTCATCCAAGCAAACATTAATACTTTGCCTGTAGCGTGTTCTTGCGCGATTACTGGCACCAAGCCGTTTGCGTCCCAGTTTACTTCATCTAGCCAGCTCACAGCCTAACCTCAATATTATGCTCACGCATATAAGCTTTTGCTTGGGCTACCGTGTATTCGCCATAGTGAAAAATACTGGCTGCCAGCACTGCATCGGCACCACCAATGGTTACACCATCTACTAAGTGTTGCAAATTACCCACGCCGCCAGAGGCAATCAATGGCACGTCTACGGCATCCGAAATCGCACGATTTAATGGGTTATTAAAGCCAATTTTGGTGCCGTCCCTATCCATGCTGGTCACCAGCAATTCACCAGCACCAAGGCTCACCATATGCTGCGCCCATTTAACGGCATCTAAGCCTGTGGCTTTGCGGCCGCCGTGGGTAAACACTTCCCATTCGAATGGTTGATTGTCTACTTTTTTAGCATCAATGGCTACCACAATGCATTGCGATCCAAAGCGGGCAGCGGCATCTTGTACTACTTGTGGATTTAATACGGCGGTGGTGTTGATGCTGACTTTATCGGCGCCGGCGTTTAATAAGCGGCGCACGTCTTCTACTTCGCGCACGCCACCGCCAACGGTTAGCGGTATAAATACTTGGCTGGCAACTTGCTCAATAATATGCAAAATCAAGCCGCGATTATCAGAACTAGCGGTAATGTCTAGAAAGGTCAGCTCATCCGCGCCTTGGTCGTCATAGCGTTTAGCGATTTCAACAGGGTCGCCAGCGTCGCGCAGCTCTAAAAAATTAATGCCTTTAACCACGCGACCATCGGTTACATCCAAGCAGGGAATAATGCGCTTAGCTAATGCCATAAGGGTTTTCTAAGAACTCAACTCGTCTGCTAATTTTTGTGCAGCCGCAAAATTAATGGTGCCCTCATAAATGGCGCGGCCAGTAATGGCGCCAACAATGCCTTCGCTTGCTACGGCGCACAATTTACGCACATCATCTAAATTGGTTACGCCACCTGAGGCTATTACAGGAATAGTTAGTGCCTGCGCCAACGCAACAGTCGCCTCAATATTCACACCCGTTAACATGCCATCGCGGCCAATATCGGTGTACACAATGGCATTTACGCCGTAATCTTCAAATTTTTTCGCCAAATCAATCACATCGTGACCAGTGAGTTTTGACCAACCATCAATTGCTACTTTGCCATCTTTGGCATCTAAACCCACCATAATTTGGCCAGGGAAAGCATAACAAGCTTCGTGCAAGAAACCGGGCGTTTTAACCGCGGCCGTGCCGATAATGACATAGTCAATGCCGTCATCCAAATAACGTTCTATGGTTTCTAAATCGCGAATACCTCCGCCAAGCTGAATGGGAATTTCACCTTTACAGGCCGCCACAATAGATTTAATGGCCGCTTCATTAACAGGCTTGCCTGCAAAAGCGCCGTTTAAATCCACCAAATGTAACCGTTTGCCGCCTTGATCAACCCAATGTCGCGCCATAGCGCCTGGGTCTTCTGAAAAAACGGTGGATTCTTCCATAAGGCCCTGTTTTAAACGAACACAGTGGCCATCTTTGAGATCAATTGCAGGAATAATAAGCATGATTTTTATTGATTAAAATGACAAAAATAATGAAAGGTTTAGTTTAAAAAGGCTTTTAAACACGTTAAGGTTTCCAATATACAAAGTTACGCAGCAATTGCAAGCCAGCTTGTGCACTTTTTTCTACGTGAAATTGCGTAGCAAATATATTATCTTGCGCGACAACGCTGCAAAAACGGTTGGGGTATTCCGTCTCACCCGCAGTTAAAGTCGCGTCTTTTGGCGCGGCATAATAACTATGCACATGATAAAACCGTGTCGCATCCGCAATATCTTGCCACAAATCATGGGCTTTATTTTGCGCATTTTTAACTTGGTACACTTGATTCCAGCCCATGTGCGGGATTTTTAGTTTTTCGTTATTAACTATTTGATGTGCCGCAAACCGTTTTACGTCGCCTCTAAATAAGCCCAATCCAGCGGTATCACCTTCTTCAGAGTGATCAAACAGCAATTGCATACCAATGCAAATGCCTAAAAACGGCTTATTTGCAGCCGCGTGCAAAATAGCGCCGCGCAAGTTTCTACTATCTAATTCGCGCATGCAATCTGGCATGGCGCCTTGACCAGGAAAAATTACCCGCTCTGCTTGCTCAATCATTACCGCATCGCTGGTAACCACCACCGATTTACCACCAGCCACATGCTCAACCGCTTTTGAAACGGAGCGCAAATTGCCCATGCCGTAATCGACGACTACGATATCTATTTTAGCCATTTATTCAGTACCAGAGTGCTTATAAGCTGCCTTTGGTGGATGGCATAATGCCTGCCATGCGCGCGTCAAATGTCACTGCCATGCGCAATGCGCGTCCAAACGCTTTAAAAATCGTTTCACATTGATGATGCGAGTTATGGCCTTTTAGATTATCGATATGCAGCGTGACATTGGCGTGATTAACGAAACCTTGAAAGAATTCATGCACTAAATCCACATCAAAATCACCAATGGCCGAGCGCGTAAATTCACAATCAAACTCTAAACCTGGGCGACCTGATAAATCGAGCACCACGCGGCTTAATGCTTCATCTAGCGGCACATAGGCGTGACCATAACGGTTAATGCCTTTTTTATCACCAACGGCTTTGGCAAAGGCTTGGCCTAGTGTAATGCCAATATCTTCAACGGTGTGATGCGCATCAATATGCAAATCACCTTTGGCCTGCACATTTAAATCAAACAGGCCATGACGCGCAATTTGATCCAGCATATGATCTAAAAAACCAATGCCAGTATTAAATTGTGCTGTTCCGTTACCATCTATATTAATAGAGACAGTAATTTGAGTTTCTAAGGTGTTGCGTGTGACTTCTGCTTGGCGCATAAATATCTAAATTAAATCAATCAAATTAATGGCGTATTTTAACTCAATCTCGATGTTAGGCGCAAAATTGCGCCAAAAATAAAGTGTATCCTTAAAATAAACGGCTTTTAATAATAATAAAGCGGCATAAATAAAAAAAGCCGACTATTAAGTCGGCTTTTTAATAACAGCAATTAAACTAAATTAGTTTGCTGTACCTGTTGCATCTTTAGCAGCACCTACTAAACCATCAGCAGCTGGAGCGGCAGCAGCATCAGCTGGTGCAACTTCTGCAGATGGGCCAGCGTCGGCAGCTGGAGCTGACTCAACTGGTGCAGCTTCCATTGGTGCTACTTCTGCTGGTGCAGCATCAGCTGGAGCAGATTCCATTGGTGTTTCAGCTGCTGGCATTGCTTCTTCTACTACTGGAGTTTCAGCTGGCATTTCTTCAGCTGATTTGTTACCAGTTAATAAATATAAACCCAATAAAACAGCACCTGCGATTAGTGCCCATGGTAAGTATTTACCCATGCCACCAGCTGCAGCTGTATTACCACGTGCTAAACCAGTGATTTCAGCGGCTGAAGCAGCTGGATCAGCTGCGCCGTAAATTGCAGCACCTGCTACAACAATATCAGCACCTGCATCAACTACTTGACGCACTGTGGCCGCTTTAACACCGCCAGCTACAGAAACTTTAGCGCCAGTATTTAAACCAACAATCATTGCTAAGTCGTTAAATGGTGTTTGGCCAGCGGCTTGTTGATCTAAACCAGTGTGCACGCCAATGATGTGCGCGCCTAATTTAGCCACTTCTAATGTACGTGCTTTTTTGTCAGCAACGTTGATCAAGTCAACTTGTGCTTGTTTGCCGTATTTGTTAGCAACATCAATTACGCCTTTAATTGTACCGATATCAGCAGTACCCAATACGGTACAAATATCAGCACCTGCTTTGTAGAATGGCTCAGCTTCGTAGAAGCCAGCATCCATGGTTTTTAAATCGACTAAGATTTTGTTGTTTGGGAATTTAGCACGTAATGTTTTTAATAATTCAATACCGTTGTGCTTAATGCAAGGTGTACCGATTTCTAAAATGTCTACGTGTGGTGCTACTTTAGTTGCTAATGCAACTGTTGCGTCAAAATCCAGTGAATCTAATGCCATTTGGGTTTGTGCCATGGTGCTTATTCCTCCGAGCTCGCTAATAATTTAATAGAAGGTATTCGATTAAAATTATTTGATTAAAAAGTTAATATTTTGTAGTTATTTGGTCTTAATTCAAAGTAATTTTACAAAATACTGTTTGCACATTTTGTACATTTCGACATCATAACCGCAATTGATTGATTATTTCAACAATTTGGACACAAAATGATTATAAAACAAGCACTTTAGTGTGGTTTAGTGCTATTTAGATGGCTTATTCTGATTTTATAATCACATTTAACGCTTGAACTAGGCTAGCAGAATGCGTATCGGTGCCAATTGTGATGCGAATATAGGGTGAAATACGCGCTGGCTTTTTAAAGTGACGCACAATAATACTGTGTTCGCGCAACTTAGCCGCCAAAATCGCGCCATCCATTTTTTTGTGCTTGGCAAAGATGAAATTGGCGCCTGACGGCAATACTTCAAAATTTAAAGACTGCAAATCATTAACCAACGCATCTCTGGTAGAAATTACTTTAGCGCAAGTTTGTTTAAAATAATCATTGTCTTGCATGGCCGCAACCGCGCCCGCTTCAGCAAATCGATCAATCGGGTACGAATTAAAACTATCTTTAACGCGCATTAAAGCTTCAATTAAATCTTTATTACCTAGCGCATAACCCACACGTAAACCCGCTAAAGAGCGCGCTTTTGAAAGCGTGTGCGTGACTAGCAAGTTAGGATAAGTATTAATCAAATTAACCGCGGACTCTGTACCAAAATCCACATAAGCTTCATCAACCACCACCACCGAATGCGTATTTCGGCTTAATAACTGCTCTATTTGCGCTAGCGCAAGCGGAATGCCCGTTGGGGCGTTAGGATTTGGGAAAATAACACCGCCATTAGGGCGCGCATAATCGTGAATATCGATTTCAAATTGCTTATTCAACGCAATGGTTTCATATTCAATACCATACAAACCGCAATACACCGGATAAAAACTATAAGTAATATCAGGAAATAAAAGCGGCTTTTCGTGCTTTAGCAAAGCCTGAAACACATGCGCCAGCACTTCGTCTGAACCATTGCCGACAAAAACTTGATTGGATTCTAAGCCGAAATTTTGTGCGATTGCCGCTTTTAATTTGTCTGAATTAGGGTCTGGATACAGACGCAAACTATCTGCCGCTTCTAACTTTAACGCTTCAATGACCTTTGGGCTTGGGCCATAAGGGTTTTCATTGGTGTTAAGCTTAACCAAGTTAGTTAACTTAGGCTGCTCACCAGGCACATAGGGGGTTAGCCTATGTACAACATCGCTCCAATACTTACTCATTTATTGGCTCATTATTTCAAACGATATTCGGCAGATTTAGCATGTGCGGTTAAGCCTTCGCCATGCGCTAAAACGGAGGCGATTTTGCCTAATTTCTGTGCGCCATCTTGTGACACCATAATCAAGCTAGAGCGCTTTTGAAAATCGTACACGCCTAAGGGAGAGCTAAAACGAGCTGTGCGTGAAGTTGGTAATACATGGTTTGGGCCTGCGCAGTAGTCGCCTAGTGCTTCACAGGTATCACGACCCATAAAAATAGCACCTGCATGTTTGATTTTTTTGCTCATTTCCAGCGGATTTTCGACGGATAATTCCAAATGTTCTGGCGCAATATAATTGCTAATTTCAATCGCTTCGTCTATATCTTTGGTCAAAATTAACGCGCCACGGTCAGTAATTGACGTATTAATAATGTCTTTACGCGGCATGGTTTCAACCAGTTTTTGCATACTGGCTGCAACGGCATCTAAAAATGCGGCATCTGGGCTTAACAATATAGATTGCGCTAATTCGTCATGCTCGGCTTGGCTAAATAAATCCATCGCAATCCAATCAGGATTGGTTTTACCATCGCAAATGACTAGGATTTCTGATGGCCCTGCCACCATATCAATACCCACCACGCCAAATACGCGGCGCTTAGCGGCGGCTACATAGGCGTTACCTGGGCCAGTAATTTTATCCACTTGCGGCACTGTTTCTGTGCCATAAGCCAGCGCACCAACGGCTTGCGCGCCGCCAATGCAAAATACGCGGTCTACTCCAGAAATAGCCGCTGCGGCCAACACAAGCGCATTTTTTTCGCCATTTGGCGTTGGCACCACCATGATTAACTCAGCAACACCGGCCACTTTGGCTGGAATGGCGTTCATTAATACGCTAGAAGGATAAGCCGCTTTACCGCCCGGCACGTACAAACCTACGCGGTCTAATGCCGTTACTTGCTGGCCAAGTAATGTGCCGTCGGCCTCTGTGTAACTCCATGATTGCATCACTTGTTTTTCGTGGTAGCTGCGTACTCTGTCCGCCGCCGCCTGCAAGGCTTGGCGTTGTTCTGCTGGCAAACCGTTTAAGGCCGCTTGTAATTCTGCTTGGCTAATTTCAAGCTCACTCAAATGACTGGCGCTGGTTTTATCAAAACGATTGGTATATTCCAACACCGCGGCATCGCCACGATTTTTTACATCTTTTAGAATATTGGCAACAACGATATCAATAGAATCGTCTTGCGCGGTTTCAAAAGCCAATAAAGCCTTTAAATCGGCATCAAATGTGCTGTCTTTGGTAGATAAACGTCTAATCTTCATTGCTTGTTACTTTCAAAATCTGACTGGATTATGCTATTTAATGGCGCCAGCAAAACTATCAATAATGGGTTGTAATTGCGCGCGATTCAATTTTAACGATGCTTGATTAACCACCAAGCGCGAGCTGATATCGCCGACAAACTCTACTGCTTTGAGGTTGTTAGCGCGTAAAGTTCCGCCTGTGCTCACCAAATCCACAATCACATCAGCCAAACCCACTAATGGGCCTAACTCCATTGAGCCATAAAGCTTGATTAAATCGACATGCATGCCTTTTGCGGCAAAGTGCTCACGCGCGGTTTTAACGTATTTTGTCACCACTTTTAGGCGCGCACCTTGGCGAATACTGGCTTCATAATCAAAATCATTACGTACCGCCACCATCATTTTGCATTTGGCAATTTGCAAATCCAGCGGCTGATACAAGCCCTCACCGCCATGCTCATCCAACACGTCTTTGCCGGCAATGCCTAAATCGGCCGCGCCATATTGCACATAGGTTGGCACATCGGTTGCGCGCACAATAATTAAGCGCACGTCATCCCGATTGGTGCCAATAATCAATTTACGTGAAGATTCAGGGTCTTCTAATGCATGAATACCCGCCGCCGCCAATAATGGTGCGGTTTCTTCAAAAATTCGGCCTTTTGATAATGCGATTGTAATCAATTTCTAAATCCTCTTTTAAAAACAGAATTTTGGGATGAAGCGCAAGGCGCACAGCGCGCAACAATTGAGCTAGTACATTAAGTACAGCGAAATTGTGAGCACTGCGCAACGCAGCGATTCGCCCAAAAAATGTTTTTAATGCGCGCGGCGCACTTTTGCGCCCAATTTGGTTAACTTCTCTTCTAAATACTCATAGCCACGGTCTAGGTGATAAATGCGTTCAATCACGGTTTCGCCTCTGGCCACTAAGCCTGCTAAAACCAAGCTGGCAGATGCGCGTAAATCGGTGGCCATCACAATTGCGCCATCTAAATATTCCACACCTTTAACCAAAGCCGTATTGCCGTCAATGCTAATATCCGCGCCTAAGCGCTGCATTTCTTGCACATGCATAAAGCGGTTTTCAAAGATGGTTTCGGTTACTTTTGCGACACCACTGGCAATAGTATTAAGCGCCATAAACTGCGCTTGCATATCGGTTGGAAATGCAGGATGAGGCGCTGTGCGAATATTCACCGCTTTTAAATTGCCATCACTTTTAACGGTAATACTGGTGGCATCGCTGGTCACTGTTGCACCTGCATCACGCAATTTTTCAATCACGGCGTCTAGCAAATCAGCGCGCGCATTTAGCAATTTCACTTCGCCGCCTGTCATCGCTGCCGCCACCATATAAGTGCCTGCTTCAATACGGTCACAGACAATATTGTGTGTGGCGCCGTTAAGCTTTTCTACACCCACAATGGTAATCACATCGGTGCCTGCACCCGTGATTTTTGCGCCCATTTTAATTAAACATTCTGCCAAATCAACCACCTCTGGCTCTTTGGCGGCATTTTCCAGCACGGTTGTGCCTTCCGCCAAGCTAGCGGCCATCATTAAGTTTTCGGTGCCGGTTACGGTTACCATATCCATATAATAGCGCGCGCCTTGCAAGCGGCGATTAGGCAGGTGCAAAGTACTAGCTTGAATATAGCCGTGCGTAATATGAATGGCTGCACCCATGGCTTGCAAGCCTTTAATATGCAAATCCACAGGGCGTGAGCCGATGGCGCAACCACCTGGCAATGACACACGTGCCGTACCAAAGCGCGCCAACAATGGGCCAAGCACTAGGATAGACGCGCGCATGGTTTTCACCATTTCGTAAGTCGCTTCAAACGATTGCACATCTGACGCATCTAGGCTGACTTTATCGGCTTCGCGCGCGATTTTCACGCCCATGGTATCCAGCAATTTAATGGTGGTATCAATATCTTTTAGCGCGGCAACACTGCTTAAATGCAATGGTGTTTCGGCTAATAATGAGGCGCACAAAATGGGCAATGCGGCATTTTTGGCGCCAGAAACGATGACCTCGCCATTGAGCTTATAACCACCTTCAATGATAAGCTTTTCCAAAATTAAGCCGTTTCAGATAACAAAGTTTGCAATTCGCCGCTTTCGTACATGGCGCGCATAATATCTGAGCCGCCTAAAAATTCGCCATTTACATACAATTGCGGAATAGTTGGCCAGTTGGCGTATTGCTTAATGCCTTCGCGAATCGCTTGATCTTGCAATACATCTACCGCTACATATGGTGCGTTACAAGCATCTAAAATCTGCGTCGCCATATTCGAAAATCCACATTGTGGAAATTTCGGGCTACCTTTCATGTACAACACGACTTTATTGCTAGTTACTGTTTGTTTAATTTGCGCTTGCGTATCCATTTACTTCTCCATGCTTAAAATATTAACTATTTGAGGCCGCGGCCCATGCCGTTGGCGTGTAGGTTTTCATTGATAATGCGTGTATTTCAGCGCGCATGCGGTCGCCCAATGCGGCATACACTAATTGATGCTGTTGTATCATGCGCTTGCCTTCAAAAGCAGGGCTAACAATCACCGCTTCAAAGTGCGTGCCATCATCGCCCAACACTTTTATGTAAGAGCAATCTAAATTTTGCGTAATATAACTTTCTAACTGTGCAGCGCTTAACAAACTTATTCACCCTTTAATAAACTATACAAATTTAAGCTCTTAACTTATAGCCGGATTTTAACATTTTTAATGCAAGCCATGCTAACCCCAATAAAAAGGCCAGCACAACCACAAAACTTAACCATGGCGAAATATCGCTTTGGCCAAAAAAACCATACCTAAAGCCATCAATCATATAAAAGAATGGATTGAATTTTGAAACTGCTTGCCAAAACGGTGGCAATGAATGGATTGAGTAAAACACGCCAGATAAAAACGTCAGCGGCATAATAACAAAGTTTTGAAACGCGGCCATTTGATCAAATTTATCCGACCAAATACCGGCAATAATGCCAAAAGTGCCAAGAAGTGCGCTACCCAATAAGGCAAATATGAATATCCAAAGCGGGTGCACAATCGATAAATCGACAAACCAAATTGCCACTAAATAAATGCTTAATCCCACCAAAAATCCGCGAATGATGGCGGCGGCTAAAAACGCAATAAAAAATTGCACATAACTAAGCGGTGTGAGCAATACAAACACAATACTGCCCATAATTTTAGATTGCACCAAGCTGGATGAGCTGTTGGCAAATGCGTTTTGCAGCAACGACATCATAATTAAGCCGGGGATTAAAAACGCTTTATATGGCACGCCTTCATACACTTGCACATGGTTTTCTAGCACATGCGAAAAGATTAATAAATACAGCAATGATGTAAGCACAGGCGATGCAACGGTTTGAAACGCCACGCGCCAAAAACGAAAGAGTTCTTTTTTAAATAGCGTGTAAGTACCGCGCCATTGCGGTGAAATTAAGTCGTCAATTATATTCATAGCTCGCCTACTTCTGGCGCTGAATGTTGAATTGAATTCTCACCGACTAATGACATAAATACATCTTCCAAATCCGCTTCAATTAATTGCATATCTTGCACAGTCACATTGGCTTTGCGCAACTCACTTAAGGCATATTCAATCTGATTTAGCTCAGTTAATGCTAAGGTAAAGATGCCATTTTCGCCATTTTTAAGCATGGGCAACAAAGTACTTGGCAAGTTGGCTTGGCCCAAAGTTAAGCGTAAATTTTTACCTGGCAATTTGCTGAGTAAATTGGCAGTGGTATCAAGCGCCACAATTTCGCCCTGCTTCATCATCGCCACGCGTTCGCACAGCGCTTCGGCTTCTTCTAAATAATGCGTGGTGAGAATAATGGTATGGCCGTCATTATTAAGCTTTTTAATAAACGCCCATAGCATTTGGCGCAGCTCAACATCCACGCCTGCGGTTGGCTCATCTAACACAATGACAGGCGGTTTGTGCACCAAGGCTTGCGCGATTAATGCGCGCCGTTTCATGCCGCCAGATAGTTTGCGCATATTGGTGTGCGCTTTATCGGTTAAGCCTAAGTTTTCAATCACCTCATCAACCCAAGCATCGTTTTCGCGACCGCGACCAAAATAGCCAGCCTGAAAACGCAGCATTTCGCGCACATTAAAAAATGGGTCAAATACCAGCTCTTGCGGCACCACGCCTAATGACATGCGCGCAGCTTGATACGCATTAATCACATCATGGCCCATGATGGAAACTTGGCCATAAGTTGGCTTAAGCAAGCCTGCCAAAATATTAATCAATGTGGATTTTCCTGCGCCATTTGGCCCAAGTAGGCCAAAAAATTCACCTTGTTGAATGGTTAAATCAATGCCTTTTAAGGCATGCAATTCACCAAAACGTTTGTGAACTTTTTCAATCTTTACGGCTGGTGTTGATTTGTTGTCTGTCATTTTCTAATCGCTATAAATACTTAACCCCATCATTTAGATGGGGTTAAGTTAATCAATTACACTATAAATAGCTAAAAATTAGCTAATTAATTCGGCCACATCATAAAGCTGCACTAAGCTGGTTAAATTTTCGGGCAGATTCACAAATATTAAGGTCTGATTTTCTTTAGCCGCGCGGCGCTTCCATTCTAAAATCAAACTTACCGCCGTTGTGTCAATGTCTTCAACATCCGCAAAATCAACCGTTGTATTTTCAACAATGCTAAATGCTTGGCTGGCTTTTAAAATATCACCTGCGCTGCTATTTACAACGTCGCCGCTTAATATCCAACGGTTATTGATTTGAGTAATTTGCGCCATTTATAGTTTCAATAATAATTATGCTTTTGCCGCGCTATTTTTTTCAGCTAGCTTTTTAATCAAGCTATCTAAACCATTTTGGCGAATTTCTTGCGTAAATTGGCCGCGATAATTAGTCACCAAGCTCACACCTTCAATCACAATGTCATACACTTTCCAATTATCCGCTTGTTTTTCAAGCGCATAATCAACCGCAATTGGCTGGCCACCCGGCTGCAAAATAACCGTTTTTACAGCTGCTGTATTAGCACCATCGGCCAAACGTAAAGGTTTGTATTCAATGGTTTGATTTTTAAATTTTGATAAAGCCGTTGCGTAAGTGCGCAATAACAAGGTGCGAAACTCGGTTTGAAACGCTGCTTTTTGATCTGGCGTTGCTTTCGTCCAGTTTTTACCTAGCACTAGGCGCGAAACGCGGTCAAAATTAAAGTTTGGCAGAATTTTTTCCTCAGCCAAAGCAAAAATTTTATCCTGATTACCGGCTTGAATGTCTTTATCGTTTTTAACGATTGCCATCACATCTTCCGCCGTGCGTTTTACTAACGCATCTGGCGATTCTGCCGCAAGTGCGCCTGCAGTAAAGCAAAGCATAGTGCCCGCTAATAATAATTGTTTAAAGTTTGTCTTAATCATGTATTTATCCTAATGTTAGCAACGCGCTTAAGGCGCTGCTGGTTGTGTTATTGCATCTAATGGGTTAGCACCTAACGCATCATCTGCCGATTTGGTTGATGGTGATTCTGTTTTAGTGGCGGCATCAGCTGGCGCTTCTGAGGCTTTATTGTATAAAAACTGGCTAATCATTTTTTCTAAAACCACAGCATCTTGCGTTTGTAAGATTTTATCGCCATTGGCTAGGCTTGTTTCATCACCACCCGCCTCTAAGCCAATGTATTGCTCACCTAATAAGCCTGCCGTGTAAATATTGGCAAACGTATCTTTTGGAAAAGCATAACGTTTATCAATGCTTAAACTGACAACTGCTTCAAAGCTTTCAGCATCAAATTTAATGTCACTCACTCGCCCAACCACTACACCGGCGCTTTTTACAGGGGCGCGTGGTTTTAAGCCGCCAATATTTTCAAAATTAGCGCTAACGGTATAGGTTTCACCAATACTGCTGGTGGTTAAGTTGCCCACTTTCATGGCAAGGCCTAATAACGCGGCCAAGCCTAAAGCCACAAAAATACCTACCCATAAATCTATTGTTGTTCTTTCCATTGCCATACTCCTAACGCCTTACAAGCTAATCATAAACGAGGTTAATACAAAATCTAGCCCTAAAATCGCTAGCGACGAAGTGACTACAGTGCGCGTGGTTGCACGGCTTACGCCTTCTGCTGTTGGCGGTGCATCATAGCCTTCAAACAAGGCAATCATGGTACAAGCCACGCCAAACACCACACTTTTAATCACGCCATTCACAATATCTAAGCGCCAATCCACATTGGCCTGCATTTGCGACCAAAATGCGCCCGCATCTACGCCAATTAACGGCACAGCCACCATATAACCGCCCAAAATGCCGACCATTGAAAACAATGCCGCCAAAACAGGCATGGCAATGACACCCGCCCAAAAACGTGGTGCAATCACACGTGCAATAGGGCTAACCGCCATCATTTCCATGGCGGCTAGTTGCTCAGTGGCTTTCATTAATCCGATTTCGGCTGTAATGGCAGTGCCCGCGCGACCAGCAAATAATAATGCGGTAACCACAGGGCCAAGCTCGCGGATTAATGATAAGGCCACCAATACGCCAATGGCTTCTGATGAGCCGTATTTTTGCAAGGTGTAATAGCCTTGCAAGGCTAATACCATGCCCACAAAAAAGGCCGATACTAAGACAATAATAAGAGACATTACGCCGGTAAAATACACTTCGCGTATGGTTAGGTGAAAGCGGCGAAAGCTTTCGCCAGAATACATCAGCGTTAGCCCAAACAAGCGCGCGCCAGCACCTAAACGCCAAACGCGATCACTAAAGCTATGGCCAATATTGCGTAAAAAGCGTGTCAAACTGACTAAAATACTAGAACGCATCATGCGCCTCGCCTTGTCTGCTCAAAACCCAATAAATCTTGTGCATAATCGCCGGCTGCGTAATGAAATGGTACAGGGCCATCTTTTTCGCCATGCACAAATTGATGCACAAACGGCAAGGTGGAGTTGCGTAAATCGTCTGGCGTGCCCTCTGCCGCCACCACACCGTTGGCCACAAAATACACATAATCGGCAATGGTAAATGTTTCTTTTACGTCATGCGAAACAATAATTGAAGTGGCGCCTAAAGCATCATTTAAGGTGCGAATCAAATCGCAAATAACGCCCATTGAAATTGGATCTAAGCCTGCAAACGGCTCATCATACATAATAATATCGGGATCTAATGCAATAGCGCGCGCCAATGACACACGGCGCGCCATGCCGCCAGATAACTCAGTCGGCATCAGTTTATGCGCACCTCTTAAGCCAACCGCGTTAAGCTTCATTAACACTAAATCGTGAATCATGCTTTCGGGTAAATTGGTGTGCTCGCGTAACGGAAAAGCCACGTTTTCATACACCGATAAATCGGTAAACAAAGCGCCTTGTTGAAACAACATGCCCATTTTGCGGCGTAATTGGTAGATACCATCGCGCGTTTGTTTGTGTACTACCTGGCCTTCAACGCGCGCCTCACCCTTGCTGGGCTTAAGTTGCCCACCAATTAAACGCAATAACGTGGTTTTGCCAGTGCCGCTACCGCCCATAATGGCGATTACCTTACCGCGCGGAAACACCATATTGATGCCCTGATGCAGCATGCGGCCTTTATAGCCAAAAGAAAGATTATCAATCTCTACAATATTTTGTGAGGCTTTGTTTAAAGTCATTCGTTATACTTTTTCATTTTCATGACATTTTAAATCAAATCGCATAACTAGCAAAACTTTATATGTATGTTACAAAACAAAAAAGCCCGCATTAAGCGGGCTTTTTTCAAACTATTCTTTAAAGTGCCATACACACTGTGTATTGATTATTTACGTTTGCAGCCAACGCCATCGTTGCTGAATCCATAGCCGCAGCAGGTGCAGCGCCAGTTGGCCTAGCTCGAACATTGCCTGTTGAAGTTTCACCATCGTCTAAAGTGATATCAATTTGCAACGCATCTCGACCAACTATTAAATCAGAACATACCGCATAAGAGCCTGTCATAGTTATAATTGGTGGCGCAACGGCTAAAGTTTGAATACCAATCCTGCCATTATTAGAATTTACAGGATCAAATCCAGCTGCAAGCACGGTAGGGCCAGGCGCTAGCCCAGCTAGGCGCACATGTTGCCAAAATAAAATTGCTTCAGTACCCGCTGCAAAACCATCACTCCACGCACCATTAATTTGGCCGTTATTGACTCCTGCGCCTGCAGCTACTTGTGCTGCGGGTGGGCCGGGTAAACGCACGTTTGCCCTACCATCGTCACCTGGGACTGATTTAAAACGATCCTGGTAGCCGTACAAATAAACTTGAGTATTTTGAAAGTCACGCGTTAAACTTTTAACACGAGCACTATTAATCAGCTCTTGACCTCTAAGCACGCCGCCTAGTAACAAGCCAATAATCACCAAAACAATTGCTAATTCAATTAGGGTAAAACCTGATTGTTTATTCATATTTTGTGTCCTTAACCTAATATAATTGTGTGAATTATAAAGTTTCATCACATTTTTTAACATTTGATGCAAGCAACATGCCAGATTGAAAATTAGCCAAAAGGGCTTATTTACTGGCTATTTCAATCACTTTCAGCTAAATTTAGCGTTCAAAATAAAAGCTTGTGTTGATAAATCGTCATACATGACATATTTTTGACACTTTGCTATTGATGACGATTGCTTAAGCTTTAACTTAAAAATGCTGGGCAATTAACTAAAAATATTAGTAAAAGTGATTTAATAAAATTCACTTAGCAAACGCCGCTCCACGTAAATTTAACACATGGGATATCGCATGTTTTTAAAAATGTTCAATTACAGCAACATTAATCTGATGTTAATCAAAAATTCGCAGCGCGTTTTAGCGCTAATGTTGCTTTCGCTGCATGCCTTTTTAATTTGGGGCGGCGACGCGCATTATTTACAGCAGACTTATTTTTTGTGCACGTATGCGCTTTTTTTATTGTGGCAACCTATTTGGCGCAGCACTGAAACATTATCTAAACCAGCGCTATTTTTATTTATTGGCGTTGGTGTTTTGGGGTTTTTATACATCAATTGGTGGTTAACCGCCTTGTGGCTATCCATTTTATTTGGCTTGCTGGGCGGCCGCATTTTTTCAGATGAAACCAAGGCTAACCGCGTTATTCATATTTTAGCGGCCAGTTATTTGTTATCGATGTTGCTGTTGTGGGTGGTGCCAAAGCTGTTGCATGCGTCTAACGATTTAGAAGCGGCCACTTTTGTTATTACCTACTTTATGCCGTTGCTGCCAGTCATCATCTTAATTATTGGCAATCAAAACAGCAAATCGGGCCAATTGCCGGTGCTGGATTTTTTCTACACTTTATTATTAATGCTGGTTGCGCTGATTTTGGTGTTGGGTAGTTACGCCATTGGTAGTGTAAATACGGTTAATTATATTCAAGTGATGTTTATCACTATATTTAGCCTAGCGTTTGTGTTGATTGCTTTTAGTATGTTGTGGCGGCCTAGTACGCGATTTTCAGGTGTTGAGTTGCTGATGTCGCGCTATTTATTAAGTATTGGTATGCCATTTGAAAAATGGATTAAAAATATCGCGTCATTAGGTGAAATTGAATCGACACCTAACGGATTTATTCAAGCGGCAATGGTTGAAATGACTTCATTGCCTTGGGTTTCGGGCGTTTCTTGGTTGGCCGATGATACGCAAGGTAAATTGGGCGCTTCTTCTAATCATCAAACCAATTTTAATTTTAAAGATTTTCACATGACCTTGCACACCAACTGGCAGATTTCACCTGCTTTGTATGTGCACGTAAAATTGCTCACGCAAATTATGGGTGAATTTTACGATGCGAAACGCCGCGAAGAAACCTTGCGCCAAAATGCTTACATGCAAGCTTTTTACGAAACAGGTTCGCGCTTAACGCATGATATTAAAAATATTTTGCAATCGGTTGGCACCTTAGTTTCGGCGGCAGAACAAACAGAAGAAAAAGATACAGCGGCTTTATTAACTTTAATTCGCAAACAATTACCCGTTTTAAATCAACGCATTGCGGCTACTTTAGACAAATTAAAAGCGCCAGGCGAAGATAAAAAACGCTTAGAAAAAATGTCGGCTTGGTGGAAAAACTTGCAGTTGCGCCATACGCAAGATCATATTGAGTTTGTTGCGGACAATTTACCTAAGCATGATATTAATGCCGAAGTGCTGGATAGCGTGATTGATAATTTGATTAATAACGCGATTGAAAAGGCCAAATATCAGCCAAATACCTTGATTACGGTTGAAATGCAGAGTGATGCTGAACAGCGCTTTTATATTGATGTAACCGACACTGGCAAAGCGATGGATGCGGCGATTGCAAATGATTTATTTAAAAAGCATATTGCATCGCACAACGGCTTGGGTGTTGGCTTGTATCACGCCGCGCAAGATGCCAAACAAGCAGGCTATGGCTTAAGTTTGGATAGCAATGTGAATGGTGCGGTGCGCTTTAGGGTGTTGTTAGTGCCCTAAAGCTTTTGTCTGCCGATTTAATTTACGGCCTTATAAAGCAGGTTTTAAAGTTCGCCGTAAGAATGCAAACCGCTTAAGAACATATTCACACCCAAGAAGGCGAATGTAGTGACTAGCAAGCCAATTAACGCCCACCAAGCCAACACTGGGCCGCGCAAGCCTTTAACCATGCGCAAATGCAACCATGCCGCGTAATTCAGCCAAACAATTAGCGCCCATGTTTCTTTAGGATCCCAACTCCAATAACCGCCCCAAGCCTCGGCTGCCCACATAGCGCCCAAAATTGTGGCGATTGTGAAAAAGGCAAAACCTACCGCGATTGATTTATACATCACATCATCTAGCACATCTAAGCTTGGCAGACGGCTGGCTAAAATACCTTTTTTGGCTAGCAAGTAAGCACTTGCTACCATGGCAGCTAATGAAAACGCGCCGTATCCGACAAAGTTAGCAGGCACATGAATTTTCATCCAATAGCTTTGCAAGGCTGGCACTAAAGGTTGAATCGCATCCGCACCGCGATCGAATCGATACCATAAAATAAACAATACAGCAGCGTTAATAATCATCAATACAAAGCCGCCAAGCTGCTTGGTATTAAATTTACTTTCGTAATGCAAATATAAAAGTGATGTAATTAAACAAAATAAAATAAATACTTCGTACAGATTACTAATTGGAATATGGCCTACATCTGGCGCGATTAAATACGATTCGTACCAACGTACCATTAGCCCAACAAAGCCAAACAAAACAGCGCTCCAAGTAAGTGCTGAAGCCACTTTACCGGCAAAATCACTGCGTTTATACATAGCAAACCAGTAGGTAAACATGGCTAAAATAAATAGCACGTTCATCCACATAATGGCCGATTGGCTGGATATTAAAAATTTAAGCAAAAACGCCTGCGTAGCGCGCGCTTGATCGCCGTGGTACAAACTAATGGAAAATAAACTGATCACGCCCACGCCGATGACTAACTTGGCTAGGCCTTTCCAGCGCCAGCCTAAATAGCTAAATACTGCCGCCGCGCCAAACAAAAAGCTTACTTCATAGATATCCATAAATTGCGAATATTGGCTGTAAGCGAATATGGCGCCGGCAAATAACAAGGCTGCATAAAGCCAATCTTGCACTTTTAGGCTTTGCCAAAGGGTTTGGGGCGTAAAATTAAGCGTTTCTGTATTCATCATGATTCCTTTTTCTTGCTTGCTATATATTTGCTTATATTGGGTTAAGCAAGTAGCTGGCTTAATTGCGATTTCGTGCGTTCAAACTCTTGTTCAAAATCTAAATTTTTGCGATTAGACGACATGGCCAATAAAACTTCAGTTGGCTTGTTTGCATTATTTTTGACCAGCAACCACACGCGACGTTCACGGATATAAAACATGGCAAAAATACCAATCACTAACAGCACAGAGCCTAAATACACCCATTTTTGCCCAGGCGATTTGGTTAATTGCAGGCCGCTGGCCTCAACATGTTTAAAATTCACTAATTGCAAATAATGCGGTGAGCCGTAAAAAAATGAATCGCTAAGCGCATTTAAGCTATCTTGCAGCAGCTCTTTGGTTTTATCGTTAAACACTAATGCAGGCTTATTGGCTTTAGCCAAGCTTAAATTGTAAGCCTCAAATGCTGCAGTATTGAGCATTTTGATGTAAGTTTGAGCGGCCGCCTCGCGCTGATCTTCTGGCACGGCTTTTTCAATCGCTTTGGCAATACTGGTGTAACCGCCTTGCGCATAGGTGCTTAACAATTGCACCACACTTTGCTCAAACTGCGCCTGCAATTTAGTGTCTTTAGTTAAGGCATTGGCGCTTAATTTTTTGGCGATGGCTGGATACTGCTGACTATCTAACATGGTGGCGCGAAAACGCATAAAGCCATCCATCTCAAAATCGTCATCCACTGGAATGCGCAGATATTTAAAATCTTCTTGCACCGTTTCGCGCATGCCTGAAATAAAATACGATTTTCCATCTAACTGCATGGGTTGCATATAGGTGACATATTCGCGCGCTTGGCCGCTGGCATCGCGCAGCTTGTAAGTAATATTTGGCCCAACGTTGCGCGGCTTGCCTTTGCCGTCTGGCGTTAAATTAATAATATTAAATTTGCGAAATTCATTAAATTCAACCGTTAATTGGTTTTCGCCTTCGCCCAGCTTGGCTTTTTTGAATATTTCACCGTTTAATGTGCTGGTTTGCAGATTCGCTTTGGTTAAATCCCACACCTTAAAATCGACCGACGAACCGCCATCTTGGAAATCGGATTGATAAATAGCGATGCCTTTATAAACCAAGGGATGATTAACGCTAATGGTTTTAGTGAGCGGCTGTTTTAAATCGCTATCGGTAATCACAATATCGCTTTCAAACGATTTGGGCTGACCAGTAGCGTAATGCTCAATTCTGAAATCTTTTAAGGCCACTCTAAATGGCAACTCTTGCACCAAATAACCATCGCGCACGCGCACAAAAGCCACATTATCGCTCACGCCTTCTGGCAAGGTCATATTGGCTCTAAATGAGGCATTGCCTGTGGTTAGGCGGCTAATTGCTGGCACTTGGCTTTCTGGAATATCCAATGTTTCTATCTTTTTTTGGCCAAGCAGCTCTTGCACTTTTAAAGGCAAATTGCCATCTAACAAGCCACCAAAAAAGATAATCACCATGGCGACATGGGTAAAAATATAGCCTAATCGTTGATGTGTACCGGCTTTAGCAGCAATTAGTTCATCGCCATTTTGTTGCGTATTAAATTTGAATTTAAAGCCTTGCGATGTTAAATAGTTGGCTAACTTGGCTTTGGTAGTTGCTACATCGGCTTGCGGATTAATTGTATTGAACGATGCTTGATGACTAAAAGCGCGTAGGGATTTTTCGGCCGCGTGTTCTTTAAAGGTTTTCCATTCGCGCACCATTAAAGGGCTATTGCGATAAATACACAAGCTGGTTGAAATCACCAAAAATAATAAGATAACCAAAAACCAAGTGGCATGATACACATCGTACAAGCCCAGCTTTTCAAACGCCTCAAACCAAAACTGGCCAAACTTAATGATGTAATTTTCGTACGGCTCGTTTTGTTTAAGCACCGTACCAATAATAGATGCAATGCCTAAAACGGTAAGCATGCTAACGGCAAAGCGCATTGAGCTTAGTAGCTCATAAAAACGTTGTGATGTGGTGATTGGTGGTTTCAAGGTGAGTGCTTAACGCTAGGTGCCTTTAATGCGACGACATGAAATTGAAAAACGACTTTTTTTAAGACAGCTTATTGAAAAGTTTGTTGCAACAGATTTTTGCAACAAACTTTTCAACCGCTTTGAATAATTAACGCAAACCTTGCATGTAATCAGCCACGGCTTGCATTTCAGCGTCTGTCATTTTAGCGGCAATCGCCATCATCATTGGCGCATTAGCACGTTCACCAGTGCGGAATGTTTTAAGCTGCTGATAGGTGTAATCCGCATGTTGGCCAGCTAAACGTGGGAATTGCTTAGGAATGCCCGCGCCATTTGCGCCATGACAAGCCGCACAAGCTGGCACATTGGTTTTAGCAATGCCACCGCGGTAAATCTTTTCACCTAAAGAACCAGCGCCATTGGTTTTGGCTTTAGCTAAGGTTTGTTTTTGCGTGGCAAAATAAGTGGCTAAATTTTGCATATCAGCTGGCGTTAAATTGGCTACCATGCCGCTCATTACCGCATTAGCGCGCGTGCCTTCTTTAAAGTTTGTTAATTGTTTTAACAAATATTCAGGATGCTGACCGGCTAATTTTGGGTTCAAACTAATGGCGCTATTACCATCGGCACCATGACATGCCGCGCAAACGCCCTGCACAATTTGCTCCGCCGTTTGTTTATTGGCAACAGGTGCCACATTAGCGGCTACTGGCTCTGCTTTTTTGGCTGCATTGGTAGCCGAAAATACCATATTTGAAGAAAAACTTAACGCTAAAACGGCAATTAAACTCACATGCTTAAACATTGTATTGCTTTCCTAACTATTTAATTAACTTAATATTTTATCAAAAATCATCTGTTCGTGATAGCATTTATGCCTTAAGTTTTACAGACAAATCATGCCATGCCGCTTTTTCAAAACGCTACTTTTTTCATTTCAGCCCATCATTTACGCGATTTACCACCTGCATCTGGTATCGAAGTCGCTTTTGCGGGCCGCTCAAACGCGGGTAAATCTAGCGCGCTAAATACGCTGGCTAACCACAACCGCTTAGCTTATGTCAGTAAACAACCTGGCCGCACGCAACTGATTAACTTTTTCACCTTAGGCAACGATAGGCATTTAGTCGATTTACCCGGCTATGGTTACGCAAAAGTGCCCGAAAGCATGCGCGCCCACTGGCAAAGCGTGCTGGCGCGCTATTTATCAGAGCGCACAAGCTTAGGCGGCTTGGTTTTAGTCATGGATAGCCGCCATCCACTCACACCACTGGACCGCCAAATGTTGGATTGGTTTTGCCCAAGCGGTAAACCTGTGCATGTTTTATTAACAAAATCCGATAAATTATCGCGCGGCGAAGCAGGATTAACGCTGGCGAAGGTACGCAAAGAGTTGCTTGAAACGTGGGATAAAACCTATGGCAGCAATTGCACCGTGCAATTGTTTTCCAGCTCTAAAAAATTAGGCGTGGAAGAAGCCGAAAAAGTGATTGGCGCTTGGTTGTTTGCGGACGAAACACCTAAAGAATAACTTGTCACTCTGCCGCAGGGCAGAATCTAGGCCTAGTACTATTCACGAATTTTTCAATTGAAATATAGCTAGTATTCACCTTGTCTGGATTCTGGCCTGCGCCAGAATGACAATCTTAAATACGCGTAAATACTAAATCCCATACACCGTGGCCTAATTTAATACCGCGATTTTCAAATTTGGTTAACGGTCTGTAAGCTGGTTTTTCAGCGTAATCTATCGCCGTATTTTTTAATTGCGGCTCAGCCTTTAGCGCATCTAAAACCCACTCTGCATATTCTTGCCAATCGGTAGCCACATGAATGTAAGCGCCCACTTTCAATTTTGTGCAAAGCAGCTTTAAAAACTCGGCTTGAATCAAGCGGCGTTTGTGATGGCGTTTTTTATGCCAAGGGTCTGGGAAAAAGATATGCACGCCATCCAAACTATTGTCAGCAATCATCTGTTGCAGCACTTCTACCACGTCATGCTGGATGATGCGAATGTTTTCAATGCTGGATTCTTCAATTAACTTAAGCAAACTACCAACGCCTGGCGTATGCACTTCAACTGCTACAAAATCACAATCGGGCAAGGTTTGCGCGATTTTGGCGGTGCTTTCGCCCATACCAAAACCAATTTCTAAGATTTTTTTGCTATTAGGCCTAGCAAATACTTGATTCAAATCCAATAAGTTTTCAGTATATTCAATGCCAAATTGTGGCCAAACCGTTTCTAGCGCATGCGCTTGGCCCTTGGTTAAACGGCCCTGACGCAACACAAAGCTGCGAATACGGCGGTGCATATGTGCGTTAGGCACATCGTTTTCGGTTGTTTCTAGTTTATTTAAATCGGTCATGACAAGATTATACTTGATTCCCCTCTCCCGCCTGCGGAAGAGGGCTAGGGAGAGGGAGAAATTATTTATTTATTATGTGCTGTCGAATATCTTCTAGCACGCCTTCTAACTCACTCAACACCTGATTATTCCAAAATCGCAATACTCGAAAACCTTGGCTCTCAAGAAACTGGGTTCGCTTTAAGTCGTACAGTGATTGCATTGCATGCTGACCACCGTCCAACTAGATAATCAACATTTGCTCTATGCATATAAAATCCGCTATGTATGGACCAATCGGCTTTTGACGCTTAAATTTTAGATTTAAAAATCTATTGGCGCGTAATCGATACCAAAGCTGATTTTCTGCATCCGTTTGATTACGGCGTAATAACTTTGCATTGTTTAATATCTGGTTCAATTGCAACCCTCTCTCTAACTCTCTCCCTGCAAGGGAGAGAGGATTGGTGCATCTTGCATTTACAGCATATGCGCTTTATCGCCGCTTTTAAAACCGATTAATGGCGCATCAAAATTTTTGCTTAACGCTATTACCTTAAACAACTCGCCCATTTCGGCGGGGGATAATAGTTTTTGCGCGGCGGCGGCCATTGGTGCGTAAGCGGCCATATCGCTGGGTGAAGTTTCACTTAAAATTTCCAGCAAGCCGCAATTCATTAAAAAACTGGCTTGATTGCAATAGCCGGCCAAATTTAAGCTTTTTGAAACGCCAGCCTGTGCAATCGCTGTAAAATTGACATGGGCGGTAATGTCTTGCAGGCCTACATAAATCAACGGATTGCTGTGTGCGTAATGTTGGTAATGGCACATCAGCGTGCCTGTGTTTCGTTGTGGGTGATAATACTCAGCGGCACCAAAACCATAATCAATCATTAATATTACGCCCTGCTTTAAACTGGCAGCCAAGCTATGAATTAAACCTGTTGCGGCTGGGCAAAATTCGGTTAAATAATCGATTGGCAGTGAGTGTGCGCTTACTTCATCATTTAATTTTCCCGCAGCCAGTGGCTCATCTTGCCAAATAAAATCTTCTGCAAAACCCACACCACGTTCTATTAAACCCTGCTCTGTATTTCCTACAAGGTGTACAGCAATCGCGTCTAACACTTCGTTGCCAATGATTAAACCGACAAAATCTACTGGCAACGTATCTAGCCAAACAATGCGCGAAAATAAATCAATTGGCAACTTTCGTAAGTTTTCTAGCTGTATCTGGCGTAAGTAATCGCTCACTTCTAAAATATAATAATGCGCAGGTAATTGTTGTAATCGCTGCAATTCAAGCAACAAATCGGCGGCTAATTTTCCTGTGCCAGCGCCTAATTCTAAAACGCTGCTTTGGTTTTTACTTAAAACTTGAGTTTCGCTTAAAACCTGCGCCGCTTGTCTGGCTAAAGTGCGCGCAAACAGCGGGGAAATTTGCGGTGCGGTAACAAAATCACCGCCGCCATTTTGATTATCGGCGAACTTAACGGCGCCGCAGCTGTAATATCCTAGAGCGGGCGTGTATAAAGCCGTCTGCATAAAGCTAGCGAAATCTATCCAACCACCGGCTTGCTGGATATTTTGCTGAATTATTTGGCATAACTGCTGGCTGCGATCTTGAGCGGCTTGGTCAGGAATGGGTAGATTTAGATGTAATGTTGAGGCCATAAGCCATTATAATATTTGAATACTAAAGTGAGTGAATCTTGAGCGAATCTGTGAATAATAAAGTCTTGAATCAGCAAGCATTAAATCAAAAAGTGGTGTTAATTACGGGTGGCGCAAAACGCGTAGGCGCGGCCATTTGCCGTGAACTACATGCTTGCGGCGCGCAAATAATGATTCACTACAAAACCAGCACAATTGAGGCGCGCGCTTTGCAAGCCGAATTAAATTTGCAACGTGCCAATTCGGTCGCGATTATTCAGGGTGATTTGCTTAATATGGCGGTTTTGCCTAGCTTGATTCAAGAAACGGTGAAGCATTTTGGCCAATTAGATGTGTTGATTAATAACGCATCTAGCTATTACGCCACCGAAATTGGCGCGATTACAGAAGATAATTGGCACGATTTAATGGGCACTAATTTAAAAGCGCCGATGTTTTTAGCGCAAGCGGCGGCGGCAGAATTGCGCAAAAACCACGGCTGCATTGTGAATATTACCGATATGCATATTGAACGGCCTAAAAAAGGCTATGCGGTGTACAGCGTGGCAAAGGCTGGCTTGGTTACGTTAACAAAATCGCTGGCGCATGAATTAAGCCCAGAGGTGCGCGTAAATGCGGTGGCACCAGGGCCTGTGCAATGGCCAGAAAACAATCCGCAATTTGATGAAGTGTATCGCCAGCGGGTGATTTCACAAACTTTGCTTAAAAAAATTGGTGAGCCAAACGATATTGCCAAAGCGGTTAAATTTTTGGTGGCCGATGCGCCGTTTATTACCGGCCATGTGCTGGCGGTGGATGGTGGCCGTAGTTTAAATTTATAGCGGGTTGCCGCACGCTAGTTTTGAGATAAAAAATCGGCTGACTCAATGCCTTTAATTAGGTCAACAATATGCTTGGCGGCAACGGGTTTAGAAAACAAATATCCTTGCGCCGCATAGCAGCCTAATTTTTTGAGCTTTTGATACACTTTTGTATTTTCAACGCCTTCTGCAATCACATCAATATTCAAGTTTTTTGCCAGCTCTAGCGTAGAGCGCACAATGGTTTCGCTAAATTTATCGTTTAGCATAACTCTAATAAATTGCTGATCAATTTTAAGATAATGCAGCGGCAATTGTTGCAAATAAAGCAGCGAGCTATAGCCTGTGCCGTAATCATCAATGCTGATTTTAACGCCTAATTCCATCAAACCTTCTAGCACCGCTTTAACGCGCGCAGGGTCAGAAAGCGCGCTAGATTCGGTAATTTCAATCTCTAAATAGCTGGCTGGCATGTTGTTTTGCACCAGCGCATCTTTAATTTCATTGGCCAAATCAAAATTCATTAAATCTCTGGCGGTCACATTTAATGCAATGCTAATCATTAAACCTTGCTCACTCCAAGCGCGCCATTGCTTGGTTGTGTCGTTAAGCACAAGGGTAAATAGGCTGTGAATTAAATCGGTGGCTTCAATTTGTGGCAAGAATTTATCTGGCGGCAGCAGACCACGCTCAGGGTGTTGCCAGCGAATCAGCGCCTCAACCCCCATCACTTTTTGGCCGCTAACATACACTTTTGGTTGGTAATAAACCACTAGTTGATTCTTGGCGATGGCGCTACGAAAATCGACAAAAACCCAGCTTTTATCTTCTTCTATATCTTTTTGTTTATCGTAAACTTCTACCTGAGATTGATTGCGCTTAGTGCTGACTAATGAGCGTTCGCTTTCTTTTAGCATGCTTGCATAACTGATTTTTTCATTGGCAGCATTAATCGATACACCAATGCTGCAGGTTGCCTTTATTTTCACACCATTTACGTTAATCGGCTCATTTAACAACTCATGAATCTGCCAAGCTTGTGCTTCAATATCCTGTCTATTTTTAATATTACTCATCAATAAGGTAAATTCATCGCCGTCCACTCTGGCGAATTGATGGCCATTTTTAAGGCATTCAGCGTATAGATTCACGGCTATGGTTTTCAGAATAGAATCGCCGACACTAAAGCCAAAAGTGTTATTAATCGCCTTAAATCCATCAATATCTATCAAAAGCAAACCATTGTAGCCGCGACCTTGTTGACTTAAATTATCAATACTAACTCCGGCCACATTCTCAATATGGTTGCGATTAGGTATGCCCGTTAAATAGTCTGTTCTATTTTGCGCTTCTAATAATTGGGTGACCCGCACAATATTTTGCACAGACGTTCTGAGTTGGTACCAGCCCAGCAGCATGACTAAAAAGAATCCCACCAAAATACCTATGGTGGCTGGGTGCAAGGCTTTAAAGTAAATAATTAAAAGGGTTACTGGCAACAGCAAAACCAAAGGCATCAAAAGTCTTAGCACATGCGTAATATGGCTACTTTCTTTGCTTATCTTAGGAATCACTAACTTCTTCATGTCAGGGTGCATAGCCACCGCACCAAACAGCACATAGGCCAGCAGCCATAAAATTAAGTTAATATTATTAGGCACGCCTAAACTATGGCTAGTACCGTGAAAATACGATTCGCCAGCGGCAAATAATACGGTGCCTATCGCCAGTAGCATAAACGCCTTCGATTGATTCGCTTCACTGCTTACCCAAATCCAAAACAGCATGCCAATTTCAATATAAGCAAACGTCGGATAAATCATCCTAAAAGTCTGTGGCCTATGCAACGAAAATCCATGCTCAACAATAGTGGGTAAGAATAAAAACTGCCAGCCAATGAGTATCAAGCTAGTCGCCATTATCCAGCCCTGAAAAAAGCCGTGTTTTGGAAATTCATGGTGTAGCTTGCTTGAAAGCTGCCATAGCGCAGTCACCATTAACAGATGACCCAACAGCAGAAAAACATCGGCAGGTGATAAGGTTGCGCCAAACGCACCGCTGGCGTCCGTGTTGGCTTGAATAAGCCCGCCGATAAATTGCGCCAGCAACGATAATAAAAAGTAAATCCAAGGCCGAATCATGTCGGGCTTTTCGGATTTATTTAATTTTAGCCCCCAATAAACGCCCAATAAACCATAAAAAGAGACAACAAAATACCAGGTATCGCGCATGCCCAAGCCATCGGTAAATGGCAAGCAAAGCACAAGCAAAATTCCTATTATTAAATAAGCTTTCCAATCAACCGTGACTTTCAACATTGCCCCTTATGAGGAAAAAAGCGTTCGTTTTGTGCGCTTGCAACTAGAGCTCAGCCATTAGCAGCGGCCTTACAAGCCCCATTTTGAATAACTGTATAAGAATATTGCGTGGTTTTATTCGATGGCAAATGTAAAATATTGTTAATTAATAAGCGCGGATTGCTACCTGGCATGCAAAAACAAGCCACACAACTTAATGCACGCCTTCAGTTATAATCTTAAAACTAGCAAAAGATGATAAACGCGCATGATTAAGCACCTACCAGACAACCATTCCAACAACTTTATTAAGTTGCGCAACAGCCTTATCTCAAGCACAGGCAAGGCCATTGGCGATTACAACATGATTGAAAATGGCGATACGGTGTTGGTGTGCATGAGCGGCGGCAAAGATAGCTTCACTATGTTGATGATATTGCTAGCGCTGCAAGAGCGCGCGCCGATTGATTTCAAACTAATCGCCATGAATTTAGACCAAAAACAGCCTAATTTTCCGGCGCATGTTTTGCCAGAATATTTTAAAAATTTAGGCGTGGATTACCGCATTGTTGAGGCGGACACGTATTCGGTGGTTAAAGAGAAAATTCCAGAAGGCAAAACCACCTGCAGTTTATGCAGCCGCTTGCGTCGTGGCATTATCTACACCACCGCCAAAGAGCTGGGCGCTAATAAAATCGCGCTTGGGCATCATAGAGATGACATTGTAGAAACGCTATTTTTAAATATGTTTTTTGGCGCAAAACTAAAAGCCATGCCACCAAAATTGGCCACTAATGATAAGCAAAACGTGGTGATTCGGCCGTTAGCTTATTGTGCTGAGAAAGATATTGCCAGCTATGCGCGGCAAATGGAGTTTCCGATTATTCCGTGCGATTTATGTGGCTCTCAGGAAAATCTACAGCGCCAAAAAGTTAAAGATATGTTGCAAGCGTGGGAGCGTGAACAGCCAGGCCGCGTTAATAATATCTTTCGCGCCATTGGTAATGTAGAGCCATCGCACCTTGCCGATGTAAATTTATATGACTTTAAAAGCTTAACGCAGGCCAAAGCAGATGACGAAGACCCGCTATTTGGTGACATTGCCAATGAAGGCGCTGCACTAAGTATTAGCAGTAACGACGGCACGCGAATTGAGTTCGCCAGAAACAAATAAGCGATATTTACTGAAATTGTTGATTTTTTTCATTGACTTATTGTCTAGTAGCCATTTAGCTTGCTATCATCAAACAATTACACCAATTAGCCCTTAATACATAGGCATTAATGTCCAAACTACTCATTGTAGAATCACCTTCTAAAGCAAAAACGCTTAAAAAATACCTTGGTAACGATTTTGAGGTGTTGGCTTCTTACGGCCATATTCGCGATTTAATCCCTAAAAATGGCGCGGTGGACCCAGCCAATAATTTCGCCATGAAATACGACATTATTGAGCGCAATTCTAAACACATGGACGCGATTACGCGTGCCGTTAAAAGTGCCGATAGCATTTATCTGGCAACCGATCCGGACCGCGAAGGTGAAGCGATTTCGTGGCATATTGCCGAAATTTTGGCAGAGAAAAAATTACTTAAAAACAAGCTATTAAAACGCGTTGAATTTAACGAAATTACGCAAACGGCGGTAAAACACGCCATTGATAATCCGCGTGATATTGCCATGAACTTGGTTAACGCGCAGCAAGCACGCCGCGCGCTGGATTATTTAGTTGGCTTTAATTTATCGCCTCTTTTATGGAAAAAAATCCGCAGAGGCTTATCCGCAGGCCGCGTACAAAGCCCAGCGTTGCGTTTAATTGTAGAGCGCGAATTAGAAATTGAAGCTTTCGTTAGCCAAGAATATTGGTCAATTCACCTAGATGCGCTAAAACATGCGCACAGCTTTAACGCCAAACTGATTCAATTAAACGGCCAAAAAGTAGAACAATTCACTGTTATTAATCATGACCAACAAGCTGATATTGTTGGCAAATTATTACTGGCCAGTGCGGGCAAAACTACCGTTTCGCGTGTTGAGAAAAAACAACGTAGCCGTAGCCCTGCCGCGCCTTTTACCACATCAACCTTGCAACAAGAGGCTGTGCGTAAGCTTGGCTTTACTACTAGCCGTGCCATGCGCGTGGCACAGCAGCTATATGAAGGTGTGGATATTGGCAGCGGTACCACTGGTTTAATTACCTATATGCGTACCGATTCGTTCAGTTTGGCGACTGAAGCGGTGATGAGTATTCGCGATTACGTGAAAAAGAATTTTGACGCCGATTATTTGCCAAAATCGCCGATTATGTACAAAACCAAAGCCAAAAATGCGCAAGAAGCGCATGAGGCGATTCGCCCGACCGATATTGAGCGCAGCCCAACCGCCATGCGCAAATATCTAAACGATGAGCAATTTAAACTATATGAAATGATTTGGAAGCGCACGCTGGCTTGCCAAATGTCACCTGCCAAATTTGACGCGGTAAGTGTGGATTTAAGTGTTGGCAGTGAGGCCAATCTATTCCGTGCCACCGGCCAAACTTTGGTATTCCCCGGATTTATCGCGGTGTATATGGAAGGCCGCGATGATGAAGAGGAAGAAGGCGAAAGCAAATTGCCGCATCTTGAGGCTGGCGAAATTCTAAACGTAGAAAGAATCTATGGCGATCAACACTTTACTGAGCCGCCGCCAAGATACGGTGAAGCCAGTTTGGTTAAAATTTTAGAAGAATACGGCATTGGCCGCCCTTCTACCTACGCCAGCATTATTAGCACGCTGCAAGACCGCGAATATGTGATTTTAGACAAAAAACGTTTTACGCCAACCGATGTTGGGCGTGTAGTAGTTAAGTTTTTAACCGAGCATTTCACCAAATATGTGGATTACGACTTTACCGCCAACTTAGAAAATGCGCTAGATAACGTGGCCGATGGCTCACGCGAATGGATTCCTTTAATGGATGAATTTTGGCAAGGCTTTAACGCGCAAATTATCAGCAAGGCCGATGTTGATAGGCCAGGCAATGAATTAATTGATGAAGCTTGCCCAAAATGTGGCAAGCCGCTACAAAAACAATTAAGCCGCTTTGGCACATTTATTGGCTGCACAGGTTACAACGATGAGCCAAAATGTGACTACAAACGCAGCATGAACGGCACTGCGCAAGCAGGCGCTGACCCAGTGACGATTGGCGTGGATGCTGAATCGGGCAAAGAAATATACTTAATGAACGGGCCTTATGGGCCATATCTGCAAATTGGTGTTGCGGTAGAAGGCGAAAAGAAAAAGCCAAAACGCGTGAGTATTCCTAAAGAAATACCAATTCCTAGCGTGAATATCGATATCGCCAATATGTTGTTGTCACTTCCGCGCGATTTAGGCTTGCATCCTGAAACCAATAAAAAAATCGTGGCCAATATTGGCCGCTTTGGGCCTTATGTTAATCACGATGGTAAGTTTAAATCGATTCCAAAATCAGAAAGCGTGTTTAACATTGATAACGCTGGTGCGGTGGCATTACTAGCGGCCGCTAATACTGGCCCAGCGCCACTATTAGAGCTTGGCGCGCATCCATCGGGTGAAGGCAGAATTGAAGTATTTGCTGGCCGCTACGGCCCTTATGTGCAACATGGCAAATTACGCGCAACCTTGCCAAAAAGCATTGAGCCTGAATCATTAACATTAGATGAAGCGCTTGGTTTGCTAGCTGAAAAAGCCGCTAAAGATGAAGCAACAGGCAAAACGGGCACTAAAAAAGTAGCGGCTAAAAAAGCGCCTGCTAAAAAGGCCGCGGCTAAAAAACCGGCAGCCAAAAAAGCCAGTACCGCTACTAAAACAACAAGTGAAAAAGCGGCTGTAAAGAAACCTGCCGTTAAAAAACCTGCAGCTAAAAAACCAGCCGTTAAAAAAGCGACGGTTAAAAAAACCACTACTAAAAAAGTAGCCACAGAAAAAATAGCCGCTGAATAACTTAAGTTTAGTAATAAACAAAAACGGCGCTAAATTTTAATTTAGCGCCGTTTTTTCTGTCGTTTAGTTAAAAATCAAGTTTGCACATTTATAAATCCCTGAATCAAACATGATTCTTAAAGTTGAAACATTCTTAAGAAATTCGGCCCGCCATTACTTCGTTTGCCCTTGGTTTAAGCTTTAAAGCATCTACCTGACCAGTGGTGGTGATTTTTGGCTCGCTATTATATTCCATCCATTTACGTACGCGGTTGGCATCGCCAATTCGGGTCATTTTACCGTTAGAGTCTAACAGCACAATAATCATGGGCTCGCCTGCAATTTGCGCTTGCATCACCAAACAGCGCCCTGCTTCAGAAATATAGCCTGTTTTTGAAAGGCCAATTTTCCATTCACCACCGCGTACCAAGCCGTTGGTATTGTTAAAGTTAACGCCGTAAGTGCGGCCGTTTACATACACTTCATGCGATGGAGTAGTACTTGCCATTCTAATTTCTGGGTATTGATACGCCGCCGCCACCATTTTCGCTAAATCTTCAGCGGTGGATACATTGCCGCTATTTAAGCCAGTTGAATCCAGAAAATTGGTATTAATCATGCCCAATTGAATCGCTTTTGCGTTCATGGCTTTAATAAAGGCATAGCGGCCGCCGGGATAATGACGGCTAAGCGCGGACGCCGCACGATTTTCGGATGCCATTAATGCCAATTGCAACATATCGCTACGGCTTAATTCTGAGCCAACTCTTAATCGTGAGCTGGTGCCTTTTAAATAATCAACATCACCCTCTGAAATAGTTAATGTTTCATCAAGCGATAATTTCGCATCTAACATGACCATGGCGGTCATTAATTTAGTAATCGAGGCGATGGGCGTTAACGCGTTAGTGTTTTTCGCGTAAACCACTTCACCGGTATTTTGATTAATAATCAATGCTTTAGCCGAAGCTAAGTGCAACATGCCACTGCCATTTGTCTCTACAAATTGTGCTTGCGGTTGTGATTGTACAAAAGCATGCGTTTTGCGTGCTTTAAAATGTATTCTTTTAACACGGTTATTTTTTAGGCGCGTACGCGAATTGACGCGAGATTTAGATACGCTACTTTTTTGGCTAGTATGAACACGCTTTTGCGATTTCTTTTCTACCGCAAGCGATTCGATTGGTGTGGCCACCAACGAAAAAGCGGCGTATAAAAGCACTAGCTTTTTGAGTAATTTAGTCATTTTTGAACCCTTATTTCAACAACGTTTAAACAAATAATATATAAAAAATGTTTATTTGTCATTAACTTAGCGCTTATTTATAAAATAAATATTAGCATGCTACATAATTAGTCTTTTTTGACACAAGCACATTAGAATTACAGAATTATTTGTTATTTTTGACACAAAAAAAATACCGCACAGCAACTTATTGCATTTTAAATATTCCTACAAACATGAATGACACTAAACATGAGTGACAAATTCATTTCATATGAGAAAATAACTGTAATTAAATCAGCCGACGATTATACAAAACAATGAAATTTCCTGATACCTATCATTACACTACCGAACATTTATGGATTAGCCAATCTGCCGCAGGCGAGTGGCTTGCTGGCATCACCGATTACGCGCAAGACTTATTAGGCGACATTGTTTTTATTCAGCCACCCACTATTGGCGATGTGATTAAAAACGGCGTTAGCTGCGGCGTTGTCGAATCGGTTAAAACAGGCTCTGATTTACACGCGCCAATGAACGGCATTGTGACTGAAATTAACGATGACTTATTAAACGCGCCAGAAGGTATAAACGATAAGCCATATTC
>Ga0326733_1000081_pt1 | contig 33997 bp, 29 predicted proteins | sample 14_GP2_308_FD_207946 | JGI IMG/M metagenome (GOLD analysis project Ga0326733, IMG submission 207946) | Glacier ice microbial communities from Ngari, Tibet, China - 14_GP2_30.8 | ecosystem: Environmental > Aquatic > Freshwater > Ice > Glacier | place: China: Ngari, Tibet | collected 2018-07-17
GCAAGCCATGGCAAAACGGCACGACAGAAAGTTTCAACGGTAAATTTAGGGATGAGTGCTTGTCAATGGAATGGTTTCGAAACCGGATCGAAGCAAAAGTTGTCATTGAGGACTGGCGGCAACACTATAATACCGTACGTCCGCATTCCAGCCTCGGCTATGCAACACCAGAAGCGTTTAGCAGAAACCAAAACACCAGTTTATTAACCGGAGCTATTCCAAATTGAGTTGGACCTAAAAAACCGGGCAGGTCAGACGCTCTGCAAATCTTGCTCAGTAATTTCGAAAATCTACCGGTAATTTGGCTGGAACGTGAACATTATTCGGTGTATGTGCCAAACGTTGCAATCAAATAGTTTTAAGTAAAAAAAATTAGAATTTTTTGGAATTATTTAAGCCGCAATACTATTCTTTAATTTGGATGGGGAGAATTGTTAGCCTTCCCCAAAATTTTAGTCTCTTCCAGAGCCTATCTTGGCCATATGTTGAAAGCGCCTATAATGGACAACAGCATGCCGATCTAAATTTTTCCAGCAGGGGAGCCACACATGAACGCAGTAACCGAAATGCCCGCACCAATCGTATTTTCAGACAGTGCGGCGGCCAAGGTTTCGCAATTGATCGAGGAAGAAGGTAACCCTGATTTGAAGCTGCGGGTATTTGTACAGGGTGGTGGCTGCTCGGGTTTTCAGTATGGATTTACTTTTGATGAAATTATCAACGAAGACGACACCGCAATGACCAAGAATGGGGTGCAGTTGTTGATTGATTCAATGAGTTACCAATATCTGGTTGGCGCAGAAATCGATTACAAGGATGATCTTGAAGGCGCGCAGTTTGTTATTAAAAACCCAAATGCCACTACTACGTGTGGCTGTGGTTCTTCATTTTCTGCTTAATTATTTTTGACGCTTCACCAGTCAGTACGGGTAGCAGGCACCGAGAATACGCGGGCCTGAAGCCCCGGTTACGGCTGCCAGATTTCCCGTGCGGCCTTCTTTAAAACAGGCTGCCAGCCAAGCAAACGCCATGGCTTCGACATGAATGGGCGAAACGCCTAGCGCAGCGGTCGATGTCACCAGTGCAGAATGCCCTGCTGATTTTAGCGCTTCTTCGATTTTTTTCAATAGGTAGTTGTTGTAGACACCGCCGCCGCAAATATAGATCGTGCGCACCTTGGAAGCGTGTAGGGCAATTGCATCGGCAAGCGTAGTGGCTGTTAGCGCTAGCAATGTTGCTTGTACGTCCACAGGCGATACGCTGTTAAAACCGGCTAACTTGTTGTCGAGCCAGGCAATATCAAACAGGTCGCGGCCAGTGCTCTTCGGTGGTGTCTTCTTAAAAAATGGATCACTGCGCAGGGCTGCGAGCAATTGCGCATTCATGGTGCCAGCCTCCGCCCAAGCGCCACCATTGTCGTAAGGCAGATTACGATGCCGGGCGATCCAGGCGTCCATCAGCATATTGCCAGGCCCGGTGTCAAAGCCGGTTACGCCTGCTACCGTATCGCCTTGCGAAAGCGTGATGTTACTGATGCCACCGATGTTGGCAATCACGCGATTTTCATCGGGGCTTGCAAACATGTCATGGTGGAATGCCGGTACCAGTGGCGCGCCCTGGCCACCGGCAGCAATGTCCCGGCTGCGAAAATCGGCAATGACGTCAATGCCGGTGAGTTCTGCCAGCAATGCCGGATTATTTGTCTGTCTTGAATAACCCTGATCAGGGCAGTGTCGTATCGTCTGACCATGTGCACCGATTGCGCACACTGCCTTGGAGTCAATTGCTGCACTGTGGAGCAATTGGTGCACGCAGGCGGCGTAGTAATGCGCTAAATGGTTGCCTAGTAACGCCTCACGGTGAATTTCATTGTCGCCAGGTGTTTGCAGTGCCATTGCTTCTCGTCTGAACCCCGCATCGAAGGGTTGGCAGGCACTGGCAAGCAACTGAAAATTGCCGGTGCCTTCTGCAGTAACAAGCACGCCGTCCACACCGTCAAGACTCGTGCCGGACATCAAGCCGATATAGTGTTTCACCATCAACGTGAGGCGAGCTTGATGTCTTTGCTGGAGCCAAGCAGTGCAAATCGATGCAACATTTCCGATGCTATACCGTGAAAACGCTGCCGCTCGGCAGCGCTGAGCGGCTGTGCATTGGGTATATTCATCGCCAAGGGATCGCGTGGCTGGTTATTGACGCGAAATTCGTAATGCAAATGCGGGCCGGTCGACCAGCCTGTGCTGCCGACGTAGCCGATCACATCGCCTTGGGATACTTTCATGCCTTTGCGCAAGCCGCTGCCGAACCGGCTCATATGCGCATAGGCGGTCGAATAGTTGGACCAATGTTTAATGACCACGACATTGCCATATCCACCCTGGTCACCGACGAACTCCACAACACCATCGCCGACCGAGCGAATCGGTGTGCCGGATGTGGCGGCGAAATCCACGCCTTTATGTCGTTTCCATTGCCCCGAAATAGGGTGCATGCGCATCGAGAAGCCCGAAGAGATGCGAGAAAATTCCAGGGGTGACTTCAAAAAAGCTTTTTTTAACGATTTGCCATCAAAGCTGTAATAGCCGCCACCTTGTCGGCCGCCCGGCTCGTCGAACCAGACCGAGCGAAATGCCTCGCCACCGTTGACAAATTCACCGGCGAGAATGCGACCTGCACGAACAAATTCGCCGTTTTGCCAAAAGGTTTCATAGACAACATTAAAACGGTCGCCGCGCTTTAAGTCGGACGCAAAATCGATATCGGTGGAAAACATATCAATAATCTGCTTTGCCACGCTGTCGGGTATTTGTGCAGCATCAGTAGCAGCAAATAACGAAGAACGAATAACGCCAGAATGCATCTCCACCCGTTTTTCAAGCGAAGCAGCTGCTTGTACAGCAGTGAAATTGTCGCCATCACGTTGGATTGTTACGGTATCCAAGGTCATGCTGCTGCTTTCGTTTAACGATGCGGTGAGCCACCGCAATGTACCGTCGCCGCTTGTTTGCACCTGCACCCGCTTGCCAGGCTTGAGATGCATGATGCGACGTGCAGAGGCGTGCGTGCGGATGAACTCCGAAGCGGCCTCATCTTGTACGCCAAGTCGTTGGAGGAGAGCGGCGAGAGTATCGCCTGGGCGAATATTTTCTTCCCGAATAAATTGTTGCTGTGTTTGCTCAATTGCACTGATCTGTGCGGCCAAATCTGGTAGCCCCAACGTTTGATTAATTTGCGTTGCAGATATGCTGCCAATCTCGGGTGCTATCGGCACTACGCCTGCAGCGCCAAATGCCAAGGCAGTCAATACCAAGGCCGAGCTTGCAACGATACGGGTCTTGCGCGAGGTGCTTGCGAGACTTTTACCGATGGCGGCGAATGGAAGTATTTTGTCTAGAGAGTTCATGCAATCAGTTAAAATTTGCTGCTTTGCACCGTTAAGCCGTCAATAGGCTATCGGCAAATACACGGCAGGATTTAGGGTAGAGGAAAATTATACCAACACAAGTCTCTGTATTGCCTCGATTAATAGCTTCTATTGCTCCTGTTTATCGATTTTTAAACGATTACATAATGTTTTTATATTAAAAAATGAGTTGAAATTGTTAGAAGATAAATCTATTTCATTATCAGATGCCGTGTGCGAGGCATTGGCGATCACTAAGCGTGGTGCTGACGAATTGCTGATCGAGTCCGAATATTTACGCAAACTAGTACGAGCGGAGCAAACAGGAAAGCCACTACGCATAAAATTAGGGTTAGATCCAACTGCGCCGGATCTGCATCTTGGCCACACGGTTGTGCTGAACAAATTACGGCAGTTGCAGGATCTCGGTCACACGGTTATTTTTTTGATCGGCGATTTTACTTCAATGATCGGTGACCCTTCCGGTCGTAACCTGACCCGGCCACCTTTGACGCGTGAACAGATTGAAGACAATGCCAAAACCTATTTTTCACAAGCTGCGCTAGTTTTGGATGCGGTAAAAACCGAGATTCGTTATAACTCTGAATGGTCAGACCCACTTGGAGCGCGCGGCATGATCGCTCTATCGTCAAAGTACACGGTTGCACGCATCCTGGAGCGCGAAGATTTCACTAAACGGTTTAAGTCTGGAACACCGATTTCAGTGCATGAGTTGCTCTACCCACTGATGCAGGGTTACGATTCAGTGGCATTGCAGGCTGATCTGGAGCTGGGCGGCACCGACCAAAAATTTAATCTTCTCGTCGGTCGCGAATTGCAGAAAGATTATCAGCAAGAGCAACAATGTATTTTGACGATGCCGCTGCTAGAAGGCTTGGATGGTGTCGAAAAAATGTCTAAATCGAAGGGCAACACGATCGGCATTACCGAATCTGCTAACACCATGTTTGCCAAAGTCATGAGTATTTCCGACGTCATGATGTGGCGTTACTACGATTTGCTTTCGATGCGCTCTCTGGCCGATATCGCCCACTTGCGCAGTGCAGTCGAGGGCGGTAGTAACCCGCGTGACGCCAAGGTGGCGCTGGCGAAAGAAATCGTTAGCCGCTTCCATTCGCATCAGGCCGCCGATGCGGCACTGGCCGATTTCATCAATCGCTCCAAAGGCGGCATTCCTGATGAGCTCACGGATGTGGTGCTTAAGGGGGCGCCATTGGGCATCGGGCAATTGCTCAAGCAAGCCAATCTTTGCCCTTCCAGCTCAGACGCCCTGCGCATGGTTGAGCAAAACAGCGTGCGTATTGATGGCGCATTGGTAAGCGACAAAGGCTTAAGGGTCGAGGCTGGTGTGTTTGTGCTGCAGGTGGGCAAACGCAAGTTTGCCCGCGTGCACCTGAGCTGAAGCGCCTATGATTGAGATTGTCGTAGTACGTCATGGTGAGACAGATTGGAATGTGGAAAAACGCATGCAGGGCCATCTTGACATCGGCTTGAATGCAACTGGCTTGCACCAAGCCGCCGCACTAGGGCGGGCATTGCAGGGCGAAACATTCGATGCGATATTTTCTAGTGATTTAAGGCGGGCTTTGCATACTGCGCTGGCCATTGCTGCTGTTCCTGCTAATCGCAACCTGAGCGTTGATGTCGACATTAACTTGCGCGAACGGTGTTTTGGAGCGTTTGAAGGCACATCGTATGCAGAATTGGAAACAAAAGATCCAGTAGCCCATGCAGCCTGGAAAGCGCGTGATCTCGATGCCAGATATCCGGCGGGTGCCAGAGTGGCAGAAACATTGCGCGAATTTTCAGTGCGCGCTCTGGCAGCTGTGAACCGGTTGGCCCAGCAAGCGCGGCAAAAAAATGCTCGAAAAATTGCCATCGTCACGCATGGTGGTGTATTGGAATGTTTCTATCGTGCAGCGACCCATACATCGCTCCAACATGTGCGTGATTTCCCGATTCCTAATGCCGGTATTAACCGGCTGCAGTGGAATGCAGATGGTCTAAGTATTATCGATTGGGCGAATGTGGATCATCTGTCTACTGCAGCAAGTGACAAGGTTGGGCGATGAGCGCCAAACGATGAAAATTGGCCCTTACACATTGCGTAACAATGTGTTTGTCGCTCCTATGGCGGGAGTGACCGACAGACCTTTTCGGCAGCTTTGCAAAGAACTGGGCGCTGGCTATGCGGTCTCGGAAATGGCTGCTTCCAACCCGCGCCTTTGGGCAACCGAAAAATCGACCCGCCGTACTAATCATGACGGTGAGATGGCGCCGCGTGCGGTGCAGATTGCCGGCGCTGAACCGGCGATGCTCGCCGATTGCGCACGGTTTAATGTGGACCGTGGCGCGCAAATAATCGATATTAATATGGGTTGCCCGGTTAAAAAAGTTTGCAATCGCTGGTGCGGCTCGGCGCTGTTGCAGGATGAAGCATTGGTGGCGCAAATATTAGAGGCAGTCGTTGGCGCAGTTGATGTGCCGGTAACACTGAAGTTTCGTACTGGCTGGGATCGTGCTCACAAAAACGCCGTGCGTATTGCTGCCATTGCGCAAAACAGTGGTGTGGCAATGCTGACCCTGCATGGCCGTACCCGGGCAGATGGTTACAAGGGTGATGCAGAATATGACACCATTGCTGCAGTCAAGGCATCCGTTTCCATTCCTGTGGTGGCAAATGGCGACATCACGACGCCAGAAAAAGCGCGTTTCGTGCTTGAGGCAACGGGTGCCGACGCGGTCATGATTGGTCGCGCTGCACAAGGGCGCCCCTGGATTTGTCGTGAAATTGATCATTTTTTACGCACCGGGATGCTTCTTGCGCCCCCACTAGTGAGTCAAGTGCAGTCGTTAATGCGCGGGCATCTCCAGGCGCACTATGCGTTTTATGGCGAGTACCTTGGTGTGCGTACGGCCCGCAAGCATATCGGCTGGTATGTAAATGGCCTTGCCGGTGCAGATCAGTTTCGCCGAACAATGAATTTGCTGGAAGATTGTGAGCAGCAATTATTGGCGGTTGAAAATTTTTTTGATATGCAATGCAGTCTTGGTGAGCGGTTACAATATCGGCCGGCTGCGCCTTTGTTGGCTGCCTGACCAATGAAGCAATACGCTTTATATCCAAGCGCTTCAATTCCCTTCACGACGTACGACCTTCGACGGCCGCCATGAGCAAAGAAAGTATTCAGGATGTTGTGCAAAAAAGCCTGGAAAAATATTTCCGGGATCTTGGCGAGCAGCAGCCCTCCAATATTTATGAAATGGTGGTGTTCACGGTTGAAAAGCCGCTGCTCGAGGCAGTCATGGCCAGGGCTGTTGGTAATCAGTCTCATGCTGCAGAAATGCTGGGTATTAACCGCAATACCCTGCGCAAGAAGCTGCAACAACATGGCTTGATTTAGAAGAAAAATTCATTGCGCCTGTTGCACGCTTGCAGCGCTGGTCTGCCTGGCTAGACCTTAACATTACCTTTTGGACAATCCACCATGATTAAACAAGCCCTGATTTCTGTTTCAGATAAAACCGGCATCATCGATTTTGCTAAGGCCCTGGCCTCGTTCGGCGTTCGTATTCTGTCGACGGGTGGTACGGCTAAACTGCTAGCCGAACATGGTGTCGTCGTTACCGAGGTAGGGGATTACACTGGTTTTCCAGAAATGCTGGACGGGCGTGTCAAGACGCTGCATCCTAAAATCCATGGTGGCATCCTAGCGCGGCGCGATTTGCCTGCGCATACCGCAGCGCTGGAGCAGCATGCAATACCAACTATTGATTTGGTGGTAGTGAACCTTTACCCGTTTGTGCAAACGATTTCGCGTGATCATTGCACGTTGGACGAAGCAATCGAAAATATCGACATTGGTGGCCCTGCCATGCTGCGTTCATCTGCCAAAAACCATAAAGATGTTGTTGTAGTCTGCGACCCGACTGATTACCAATCAGTACTCGATGCTTTGCGGACTCAGGGCGATGTGTCCTATGAAGCGCGTTTTGCGTTGGCGAAGAAAGTGTTCGCGCATACGGCGCAATACGATGGCTCAATCACCAACTATTTCACCTCGCTGGGGCAAGATAAGCTGCACGCTTCGCGCAGTTATTATCCGACCACCTTGAACCTGCATTATCAGAAAATTCAAGAAATGCGCTATGGCGAAAATCCGCATCAGACCGCAGCGTTTTATCGAGATTTGGCAGTGCCGGCTGGCGCGCTGGCAAATTATGTGCAATTGCAGGGCAAAGAGCTGTCTTACAACAATATCGCCGATGCGGATGCTGCTTGGGAATGTGTGAAGACGTTTGGCGAAATCGTGTGCGTCATTGTCAAGCATGCCAACCCATGTGGCGTGGCAATTGGCGTCAATGTACTTGATGCCTATACTAAAGCATTTCAAACTGACCCAACCTCAGCATTCGGCGGCATCATCGCCTTCAACCACGAGGTTGACACCAATGCCGCCGAGGCAGTGGCAAAGCAATTTGTGGAGGTGTTGATTGCGCCATCGTTTTCAGAAGGTGCGCGACGAATATTTGCGGCCAAACAAAATGTACGGCTGCTTGAAATTGCATTGGGTGACGGGATTAATGCTCAGGATTTCAAGCGCGTTGGCGGCGGTTTGCTGATCCAATCGCCAGATGCCAAGAACCTCATGCTCTCCGACCTGAAAATCGTTAGCAAGAAGCAGCCGACCCCGCAACAGGTGCAAGATATGATTTTTGCCTGGCGCATCGCAAAATTCGTCAAGTCCAATGCGATAGTTTTTTGCGCTGATGGCATGACAATGGGCATCGGTGCCGGGCAGATGAGTCGGGTCGATTCAGCGCGCATTGCTGCTATCAAGGCCCAGAATGCCGGCTTGTCGCTGGTTGGCACTGCAGTGGCTTCCGATGCATTTTTCCCTTTCCGTGATGGCTTGGACGTGGTTGTCGAAGCAGGTGCCACTTGCGTCATTCAGCCGGGGGGCTCGATGCGGGATCAGGAAGTCATCAATGCTGCAGATGAGCATGATGTTGTGATGATGCTCACAGGCGTACGGCATTTCAGGCACTAACAGCGAACACTGCCGCGTATGAAAATTCTCGGCATCGATCCTGGCTTACGCACAACGGGTTTTGGCGTGATCGACAAGCAAGGCAGCAAGCTCAGCTACATCGCCTCCGGCACCATCAAGACGCCGGATGCCGATCTGCCGTTGCGTCTTAAAACCATTCTTGAAAGCGTGGGTGAAGTTATCCTTACTTACAGGCCTGAATGCGCCGCGATAGAGAAAGTATTCGTCAATGTCAATCCACAATCAACCTTGTTACTTGGCCAGGCACGTGGCGCGGCCATCTGCGCATTGGTGAGTGCCGACCTGGCGGTTGCCGAATACACGGCATTGCAGGTAAAGCAGGCAGTGGTCGGGCAGGGTAAAGCCCAGAAAGCGCAGGTGCAAGACATGGTGCAGCGTTTGCTGATGCTTTCGGCATTGCCGGGCACCGATGCAGCCGATGCGCTTGGCGTGGCGATTTGCCATGCCCATAGCAGCGATGTGTTGGCGACACTGGGCAAACTGGCGCCCGGTTTGACGAAAAAAGGTTTGCGCATGCGCCATGGACGATTAATAGGTTAGTTACATAGGTTAGTTACATAGGTTAGATATGCCGCCTCCTGTATGATGATTCTCTCTCCCTGCCAGACGATAAACCGCCAATGATCGGCCGCCTTTCCGGAACCTTGCTTGAAAAAAATCCGCCGCAATTGTTGGTCGACTGTAACGGTGTCGGCTACGACGTGGGCGTCTCGATGAGCACGTTTTACAACCTGCCCGGCGTAGGGGAAAAGGTTGTATTGCTCACGCATCTTGCAGTGCGCGAAGATGCCCACATTTTGTATGGATTCGGCACGGCAGACGAGCGCGATGTGTTCCGCCAATTGATCAAGATCACTGGCATTGGTGCTCGTATGGCACTGGCGATTTTGTCTGGCATGTCGATTTTAGAGCTCTCGCAAGCCGTCACATTGCAAGAATCTGCTCGGTTGACCAGGGTGCCGGGCATCGGCAAGAAGACTGCCGAGCGCCTGTTGCTTGAATTAAAAGGCAAGCTGGGTGCCGATTTGGGCACCCCTGCCGGTACCGGTCACTTGGATGCAGGTGCAGATATCCTCAATGCTCTATTGGCGCTTGGTTATTCAGATAAGGAGGCGGTGTTGGCAATGAAACAGGTGCCGGCAGGTTCCACGGTTTCCGACGGCATCAAGCATGCGCTGAAGTTTTTGTCGAAAGCCTAACTGCACGTTAATGCGAACCCATCATGAGCATCCAGACAGATAATTTCACCGAACAGCGCATCATTGCCGCCACACCGGTGTCGGCTAATGAAGAGGCGATCGAAAGAGCGTTGCGGCCAAAACATCTGGAAGAATATGTTGGCCAGGAGAAAATCCGTGGGCAACTGGAGATTTTTATCACGGCTGCGCGTCAGCGTCGTGAAGCGCTGGATCACACCTTGTTGTTCGGCCCGCCGGGGCTGGGTAAGACGACGCTGGCACATATTATTGCGCGTGAAATGGGCGTAAATCTGCGCCAGACTTCCGGCCCGGTACTGGAGCGGGCAGGCGATCTTGCAGCACTGCTGACCAATCTGGAAGCCAATGATGTGCTCTTCATTGATGAGATCCATCGGCTTTCACCGGTTGTGGAAGAAATTCTTTACCCGGCACTGGAAGATTATCAAATTGACATCATGATCGGTGAGGGTCCGGCGGCACGTTCTGTGCGCCTGGATTTACAACCCTTTACATTGGTCGGCGCGACGACCCGTGCCGGGATGCTTACCAACCCCTTGCGCGACCGTTTCGGTATCGTGGCCCGTCTCGAGTTTTATACGGCGGCCGAACTCACCAGGATCGTTACCCGTAGTGCGGCATTGCTCGAAGCCCCAATTGTTCCCGACGGCGCTTTTGAAATCGCCAAGCGTAGCCGGGGTACGCCACGTATTGCCAACCGCCTGTTGCGCAGGGTGCGTGATTACGCCGAAGTCAAGGGGAACGGCGAAATCACTAAAGCCATGGCGGATGCAGCACTGGTGATGCTCGATGTCGATGCCGTGGGTTTTGATTTAATGGACCGAAAACTTTTAGAGGCAGTATTGTTCAAGTTCGGCGGCGGGCCGGTTGGCTTGGATAATCTTGCAGCAGCGATTGGTGAAGAGCGCGACACCATCGAAGATGTACTAGAACCTTATTTGATTCAACAAGGCTTTTTGCAACGTACCCCGCGTGGGCGCATTGCCACGCCTTCTGCCTACGCACATTTTGGTGTCGTTGCGCCGCGCATCGGGCCAAACGGTGAATTATGGGATCAACCCTTGCCGCTCTGATCGGCGGGTAATTTAGTTAAATATTGTCAATTTATAAAATAATGGCAAGTCTTCTGTTATACAGAATGGTTGCCGGCCGAATAACCGCGTGCTAAAGCGAGGTACGGCACTTTACAGCAGGCCGCCGCGCTTGTATTAAGCGTGCCCCTCACCCACAATCAAAACCTGCACCTTTCCTTCACTCCCTGCCTGTGCGAGATAAATGCCATGTTGATGTCTACCTTAGCTAACCGTTATGCACACCAATTGCTGGATGCGCGTGTTGCGTCGTCGCAATTGCCACCGTTGACGAGTACAGGCGAGTTGACGATCACCGACGCCTATGACATTGCCAAAAGCATTCTCGATATTCGCATCGCTCGAGGAGAAAAACCCGTTGGCCGAAAAATCGGTTTCAGTAACAGCCGGGTGGCAGCCAAATATGGCTTGAATACGCCACTTTGGGCAACGATGTTTGATACCACCGTGCGCTACACGGAAGACAATCATGGCGTGCAAAGCCTCAACGGCGCAATTCAACCGCGTATCGAGCCGGAAATTGTGTTCATGCTTGGCCGCACGCCTGCGCCGGATGCCACGATTGAAGAATTGTCGGACTGCATCGAGTGGATGGCACACGGCTATGAAATTGATGTTTGCCCTTATCCAGATTGGAAATTCGACGAAGTCGATGCCATCGCTGCTTTTGGCCTGCACGGCGCATTGATCCTGGGCGAACCGCGTGTACTGTCAGAAGCAACCAGGCGCAATCTGGGTGCAACGCTGGCTAATGCAAGCGTGTCGCTTTCATGCAGTGCGCAGCCAAGCTTTACTCTCATGGCTGCCGGATTCGGCAATGAAGTACAGGGCAATCCGGTAAATGCGCTTTGGCAACTACACCGCCAGCTACAAACCCAACCACAGTTCGCCCCGCTGACTGCCGGTGAAATCATCACGACCGGCACTTGGACGGATTGTTACCCGGTTGCACCAGGGCAGATCTGGACAACCGCGTTTTCTGGCTTGAGCGTAGCGGGCCTTACCCTATCGTTTGTCTAACCAGAGCCAGTTTTTTCTTGCCTGACAGGGTTAGAGTTTCGCCAATTGTTCTCGTAGCTTTGCCAATGTTTGTGCGAAGCCTGCGCGCCGCTCTTGTTCTTGAGCTACCACTGCTGCCGGCGCCCGCGCAACAAAACTCTGATTGTCCAGCTTTGCGCTGGCTCGCGTAATTTCCCCTTCCAGACGCAAAATTTCCTTGCCAACGCGTTCGCGTTCGGCAGCCAAATCAATTTCCACCTGGAGCATCAGTTTCACATCGCCAATCACTGATACCGGTGCCGGGGACTCTGGCAACGCTTCAACGACTTGTACACCAGATAATTTTGCCAGGGCTTGTAAATAAGGCGCTAAAGACTGCAGCCGGGCTCGGGTCGCTTCGTCATCAGCTTGCAACAGCAGCGGTACCCGCAATGCCGGTGATAATTGCATCTCGCCACGCAGGTTGCGGCAGGCATCGGTCATTTCCTTTAATCGCGCCATCCACGCCTCAGCTAGTGGCGCAATCTTTTCCGGTTGCGATTGTGGGTAGGCCTGGCGCATGATCGAATCCCCAGCAGGGTCAAGCGTACGCCCGGAGAGCGGCGCGACCGTTTGCCACAATGCTTCCGTAATAAACGGAATGATCGGATGGGCCAGGCGCAGCACTGTTTCCAGCACTTTCAATAACGTGCGCCGGGTTGCCCGTTGCTCTGAAGGTGTGCCGTTTTGCAGCTGCACTTTTGCTACCTCCAGATACCAGTCGCAATATTCATCCCAAATAAATTTATAAAGCACCGAAGCAATATTGTCGAAGCGATAATCGGCAAAGCCTTTTTCGATCTCGGCTTCTGCGCGTTGCAAAAGCGAAACGATCCATTGGTCGGCAAGCGAGAGGGTGAGGGTACCCTCTGCAGCCACCTGCTGCTCATCGATGCCGCAGTCGTGGCCCTCCACATTCATCAGCACAAACCGGGTAGCGTTCCATAGCTTGTTGCAGAAGTTGCGATATCCCTCGCAACGGCCCAGATCGAAATTGATGTTGCGCCCAAGCGAAGCATAGCTAGCCATGGTGAAGCGCAGCGCATCGGTGCCAAAAGCGGTGATGCCTGCTGGATATTCCTTGCGGGTTGCTTTCTCAATCTTGGTGGCGTCGCGCGGGTTCATGAGGCCGGTGGTGCGTTTGGCTACTAACGCATCGGTGCCGATGCCGTCGATCAGGTCGATCGGGTCAAGCGTGTTGCCTTTGGACTTGGACATTTTCTGGCCACTGCCGTCGCGCACCAGGCCGTGTACATATACAGTCTTGAACGGTACGCGCCCGGTAAAATGCGCCGTCATCATGACCATGCGCGCCACCCAGAAGAAAATAATATCGAAGCCAGTCACCAGAACGGTGGATGGCAGGAACATCTGGTAATCCGGTGTTTCTTCCGGCCAGCCCAGGGTGGAGAAGGGTACCAGTGCCGAAGAAAACCAGGTGTCCAGCACATCGTTGTCACGATCTGCTTCATTGATCGCCCTGCCATCGGCGGTTGCCCGTGCCGAGGCCTCGGCGAACGTGCGGCCGACATAAGGCGTACCGTCGGCTGCGTACCAGGCGGGAATACGATGGCCCCACCAGAGTTGCCGGGAGATGCACCAGTCCTGAATGTTTTCCAGCCACTGGTTGTAAGTAGTAGTCCAGTTTTCGGGAATCATTTTCACTTCACCACTGGCTACTTTTTCCAATGCCACCTCGGCAATCGATTTGCCCGGGAAATGGGTGCCTTCTGGTGCCGGCTTGCTCATGGCCACAAACCATTGATCGGTAAGCATCGGCTCGATTACGGTACCGGTGCGGTCGCCACGTGGCACTTGCAGTTTGTGGGGTTTGACTTCCTGCAGTAGTCCTTGCGCTTCCAGATCAGCGACGATTTGCTTGCGGGCGGCGAAGCGATCCATGCCGCGATACGCCGCCGGTGCGTTGTCGTTGATCTTTGCATCGAGAGAAAAAATACTCAACGGTGCCAAGCCATGTCGCTGACCTACCGCGTAATCGTTAAAATCGTGGGCGGGTGTAATCTTGAGCACGCCACTGCCAAATGCCTTGTCGACGTATTCATCGGCAATCACTGGTATCTGCCTGCCGGTCAGGGGCAAATCTACAGTTTTGCCGACCAAATGCTGGAAACGTTCGTCCGTCGGATCGACTGCGATGGCAACGTCGCCCAATAAAGTTTCGGGCCGGGTGGTGGCAACCGTCAAGTGGTCGCTACCGTCCGTGAGCGGGTAGCGAATGAACCACATATGGCCATCCTCTTCTTCCGATACCACTTCAAGGTCCGACACTGCAGTGCCCAACACCGGATCCCAATTCACCAGCCGTTTGCCACGGTAGATCAAGCCCTGCTCGTGCAGGCGCACGAAGACTTCCGTCACCGTCGTCGAGAGCTTGTCGTCCATCGTGAAATATTCACGCGCCCAATCGGTGGAGGCGCCCAAACGCCGCATCTGGCCCGTGATGGTCGAGCCGCTATGTTGCTTCCACTCCCATACTTTGTCGATGAATTTTTCACGGCCAAGGTCGTGGCGGGTGAGCTTTTGGGCATCGAGCTGACGCTCCACCACGATTTGCGTAGCAATTCCAGCATGATCGGTGCCTGGAATCCAGGCGGTGTTGAAACCCCGCATGCGGTGATAGCGGGTCAGGCCATCCATAATGGTTTGGTTAAAGGCGTGCCCCATGTGCAAGGAACCGGTGACATTTGGAGGTGGTAACTGGATGCTGAACGCCGGCTTGCCGGCATCCAGGCTGGCAGTGAAATACCCGCGCTGTTCCCATTCAGTGCGCCAGTATTTTTCGATGTCGGCCGGGTCGAACGATTTCGCTAATTCCATGGGGGGGTTTTCTTTGAAGAATCTGTGTGGAGTGGGATGCTATTTAGCAATACAGTAGCCGAACATTATAAATGAGGTAATCAGGAGTAGAATCCTGTATTCGCCTGTAATCAAAGCGAAAGCTAGGGGTCCTGGCAGTTTCATTGCCGGGTGAGACATACCCTTGAACCTGATCTGGATAATGCCAGCGAAGGGAAGCTGAGAGAGTCGGGTTTTCAGCAGAGAATTTCAGGCTGAACCTACTTCCAACATTCCCTCGCGGCTCACGTACGTTATACGAGTCAACTAGGCCTGCGGGCCTTACCGCGAAGGAACACCATGAACGCCAAAGTACCATTCAACACCGAAAAATTTAGTGCCGAGACGGCCGTGGTCGATGCCGCTGCCATTGCGCCGTTGCCAAATTCCAGCAAGGTCTATATCGAAGGTTCACGCCCGGACATCCGCGTGCCGATGCGCCGCATCAGCCAATCCGACACGGCCGCTTCATTCGGTGCGGAAAAAAATCCGCCGATCTATGTCTACGACACTTCGGGCCCCTACACCGAGCCGGACGCGCCGATCGATATCCGTTCAGGGTTGGGAACACCACGACTGCCCTGGATATTGGAGCGGGGCGATACCGAGGAGCTGGCCGGTCCATCGTCGGCATACGGTATTGAGCGCTTGAACGATCCAGCCCTGGCCGAGCTGCGTTTTAATCTTCACCGTAAGCCACGCCGCGCGCTGCCGGGTAAAAACGTCAGCCAGATGCATTACGCGCGTGCCGGCATCATCACGCCGGAAATGGAATTTGTCGCCATTCGTGAAAACATGTGCCGACGTGAATACCTGGAGCAATTACAGGCTTCTGGCCCGATGGGTGACAAGCTGGCGCAGTTGATGGGCCGTCAACATCCTGGCCAACCCTTCGGTGCTGCCATTCCCGCTGAAATCACACCGGAATTCGTGCGTTCGGAAATTGCCCGTGGCCGCGCAATCATTCCCGCCAATATTAACCATCCGGAAATCGAGCCGATGATCATTGGCCGTAATTTCCTGGTGAAGATCAATGCCAACATCGGCAATTCTGCGGTCACTTCTTCCATCGGTGAAGAAGTAGAAAAAATGACTTGGGCTATTCGCTGGGGTGGCGACAATGTCATGGATTTATCAACCGGCAAGCATATTCACGAAACCCGGGAATGGATCATCCGTAATTCGCCGGTGCCAATCGGCACCGTGCCGATCTACCAGGCACTGGAAAAAGTCAATGGCAAGGCGGAAGACCTGACCTGGGAAATTTTCCGTGACACCCTGATCGAGCAGGCTGAGCAAGGCGTCGATTATTTCACTATCCACGCCGGTGTCTTGCTGCGCTACGTACCGATGACGGCCAAGCGTTTGACGGGCATCGTTTCACGCGGTGGATCAATCATGGCGAAGTGGTGCCTGGCGCATCATGAGGAATCGTTTCTCTACACGCACTTCGAGGATATCTGCGAAATCATGAAAGCCTACGACGTGTCGTTTTCGCTTGGCGATGGCCTGCGTCCTGGCTCGATTTATGACGCCAATGACGAGGCACAGCTGGGCGAACTCAAGACGCTGGGTGAATTGACCCAGGTCGCCTGGAAGCACGATGTGCAGGTAATGATCGAGGGCCCCGGCCATGTACCGCTGCACTTAATTAAAGAAAACATGGATCTCCAGCTTGAACAGTGCCACGAAGCGCCCTTCTACACACTGGGGCCGCTCACTACCGACATCGCCCCTGGGTATGATCACATCACTTCCGGCATCGGTGCTGCTACCATCGGCTGGTATGGCACGGCCATGTTGTGTTACGTCACGCCGAAGGAACATCTGGGTCTGCCGAACAAGGCTGACGTGAAGGACGGCATCATTACTTACAAGATTGCTGCCCATGTGGCCGATCTTGCCAAGGGCCATCCGGGCGCGCAGATTCGTGATAACGCGTTATCCAAAGCGCGGTTTGAATTCCGTTGGGAAGATCAATTCAACATTGGCCTTGACCCGGATAAGGCAAGGGAATTTCATGATGAAACCCTGCCCAAGGATTCTGCCAAAGTGGCGCATTTCTGTTCGATGTGCGGCCCACATTTCTGCTCCATGAAAATTACCCAGGAGGTACGGGACTACGCAGCCCGACAAGGAATTTCAGACATTGCAGCGTTGAAGCAAGGCATGGAAACGAAATCGATCGAGTTCGTTCGCAACGGCGCAGAAATCTATCAAAAGCAGTGATGCAAACATCATGATCGAAATCGAGCTCAACGGCGCGCCGCATACGGTAGCGCCTGCTACACACGTTCTAGCACTGGTGGAGACGTTGGCATTGACTCAGCAGGCACTTGCCGTGGCAATTAACCGTCAGGTGGTGCCACGTACCTTATGGACGCAACGCCTGCTGCAGCCGCACGACCGGGTAGAGCTTGTGCGCGCGATCGGTGGCGGCTGAACATGCATTTCATGTACAGACGTATTATTGGGATCAAGCCATGACTTTAGCGCCATTGGAAACGCCACTTATTATTGCTGGAAAAGCCTACCGCTCCCGGTTACTGGTTGGTAGTGGCAAATACCGCGATCTTCAACAGACGCGTGAAGCCACCGATGCAAGCGGTGCCGACATCATCACGGTGGCGATCCGGCGCGTCAATATCGGGCAAGACCCTGATGCACCGAACCTGCTGGACGCCGTGCCAGCGTCTGAATTTACCATCCTGCCCAATACGGCAGGTTGCTATAACGCCGATGATGCGGTGTATACGCTGCAATTGGCACGCGAACTGTTAAACGGCCACAAGCTGGTGAAGCTTGAAGTGCTGGGCGATGAAAAGACGTTGTTCCCCAACATGCCTGAAACACTTAAGGCGGCCAAGATATTGGTGCATGACGGCTTCGACGTCATGGTGTATTGCAGCGACGATCCGATCCAGGCCAGGATGCTCGAAGAAATCGGTTGCGTTGCTGTAATGCCCTTAGCCTCGTTGATCGGCTCGGGCATGGGTATTTTAAATCCTTGGAATCTGTCATTGATCATCGAGCAGGCGAATGTGCCGGTGCTGGTCGATGCCGGAGTAGGCACGGCGTCGGACGCCGCCATCGCTATGGAATTGGGCTGCGATGGCGTGTTGATGAATACGGCGATTGCCGGTGCTGCGCACCCAGTGTTGATGGCGCATGCAATGCGCCTGGCAGTTGAAGCAGGTCGTGCCGCCTACTTAGCCGGGCGCATACCGAAGCGTTTTGCTGCCTCGCCTTCCTCACCAGTGGCTGGTCGAGCAACTTGATTGCAGCGCCGGTTTCTGAAGGCAGCAGTTCACGCCCATGCGTGCTGGTGTTCGCCGGCGCGGATCCTAGTGGCGGTGCTGGTTTGTATGCTGATGTGCAGGCAATTGCTGCAATGGGCGCCCATGCGTTGCCGGTCGTCACTGTGCTGACGGTGCAGGATAACAACCGCGTGTATGCCGTTGCGCCAGTCACCCCGGATCAAGTGCTTGCGCAAGCAGAGGCGCTGCTTGCAACGCTATCGATTGCTGCCGTCAAAATCGGTATCGTTGGGTCGCGCCGTAATGCAGAATGCATTGCCAGCATTTTAAAAAAATTGAAAGCCACGCGGCCGAGCCTACTGGTGGTGCTTGATCCTGTTTTGGCAAGCGGCCATGGCGATGCACTGACTCGCGAAGATGCGCTCGGCGTCATCGCACCATTGCTTGGATATGCCACACTGATCACACCGAATCTGTCGGAAGCCATGGCACTTACCGGGGGTGTGAACGACCCTGCTGGGCAGGCAAGTGCATTGTTTGAGCGGGGCGCAACCAACGTCTTGATCAAGGGTGGGCATGGCAGCGGCGAAACAGTGGCCAACCACTGGTTTTCTGCCGATGGCGCAACGCGTACCTGGCATTGGCCACGGCTGGACGGCGCCTTTCATGGCAGCGGCTGCACGTTGGCCTCAGCCATCGCTGGTTTGCTGGCAGCCGGCAGTAGCATGGTCGATGCAATCGATGATGGGCAGGCTTACTGCCAACAGACCTTACACAGCGCATTCGCAATCGGGGCCGGGCAGCACATACCGAACCGGACGTTCAATTCGCATTTCTTTAATTTGACCAAGGAGCCTTCATGAAAGGCTTGTATCTCGTCACCCCGGATTGGGACGATACCCAGCGTTTGCTGGACGTCACAGAAGCAGCATTGCAGGGTGGCGTGGCGCTGCTGCAATACCGGCACAAGACCGCCACGCCGGCCTTGCAGTCTGAACAGGCCACTGCCTTGCTGGCCCTATGCCGCCGTTTTGGCTGCCCATTCATCATCAATGACCATATCCCACTATGCTTGAAGATCGGCGCCGACGGCGTGCATGTCGGCGGCACCGATGCGCCGGTGGCAACCGTGCGCGCGCAGATTGGGCCTGACCTAATTCTTGGCGCTTCCTGTTATGGCGATCTGGTTTTGGCCAAGACCGCCCACGCCGGTGGCGCAAGTTATGTGGCTTATGGCGGGTTCTATCCGTCTCGGGTAAAAAAATATCCAGTCACCACCCCGCAGACGATTATTGCAGCATCCCATGCAATCGTGCCTTTGCCTATCGTTGTAATCGGCGGCATGACGCCGGAAAATTCTGCATCCTTGGTTGCTGCCGGCGCCGACATGGTTGCAGCTATTAGCAGTGTGTATCTGGCGGATGATCCACGGACGGCAGCCGAGAATTTCTCGGCTTTGTTTGCAAAATAAAGTTGTTGGAACGCTAAGAAAGGCGTGCAAATATAACTATAGTGATGATTTGATTATTCAAGACATCGAAATAAGCATACGATTTTCCGAAAGCCTCACGCCTCCGCACCCAACGCCTGTGCAGCCGTCAACCCTTCAATTAACACCTTCATTGCCTGCACCCGTGCTTCTTCGCTTGGTACGCGCAGGATGTAGGAGGGGTGATACACCACGACGATCCACCGGCCTTCGTGCTGGAACGGCACACCGAGTTTATCGGTCAAGGTTGCCTTGGGATTACGCAAAATCGATTTCAACGCAGTGCTGCCAAGCGCCACCACCACCTCAGGCTTTACCCGCGCCAATTCTTCATCCAGCCAGTAGGCACAGGCATTGACTTCCATCTGCGCAGGCGTTTTATGCAGACGGCGTTTGCCACGTGGCTCCCACTTGAAATGTTTAACGGCATTAGTCACATAAACCGTGTCGCGCGCTAGACCAGCTTTGTGCAGGGCATCGTCCAGTACCTTTCCGGCCGGGCCGATAAAGGGCTTGCCAGCCAGATCCTCCTGGTCACCAGGCTGTTCACCCACCAGCATAATGCGCGCTGACTCCGGCCCGACACCAGCTACAGCCTGCGTAGCGTTGCGCCACAAATCGCAACGCCGACATTGATCCAGTGTAGAAGGCTGGTCGCGTTCAGGCTGTGCAAGCTCGGCGCTGATAGGAATGATCGCGCCACTGCGGGCACCGACGGTTTTTGTCTGGCCGTCGCGTTGCGCACCAGCAGCAGCTTCGGCAATCATGGTGGAAACGAGTACGTTTTCAGGCATGTTTTTCCAATATCGGTTGGCAATATGGCCCTGCATGACACTGACGTTCAGGCGTGCAGGGTTAAAAGTGCTGCGGTAATAGGTTAGCCACATGGCTTCGCCGGCATCGGCAATGTCTTCTGGGCCAGTCATCAGGGCCGGGCCGGGTACGAGCCGCTTGCCATCCCATAGCATCGACCCTTGGGGCGTGCCGATCATCCAGGTCGTGTAACCCATTCTTCGGGAAAAGTGTTCCCCTACATTGGGCAGCACATCGTGCTCCGGCTCAAACCACGCCACGAACTGCGGTGCGCCGCTGGCAGCAGGGCGTTCACGAAACCGCAGATAAGCATGCATCTTGTGTTGCTCGCGGCGAACGGTTTTGACCATTCTGTGCAGGCGTGCACCATCTGCATCGGCAGCCGATAGCACATCGTGCTGGCCGGCCTGCCAACGCCAGACAATTTTGTAGAGAAAGGCATAACGGTCAGGGGCGCGAAAGCAGGATGCCGATTCAAGCATTATCAATAATTCCCGTGGAATACGGGCGGACGAACCGGTCACTGACGCTGTTGATGCCACCGCTGCATCTGATTCGTCAAACGTCCCTGCCACGTCTGATGGTTCCGAAGGGTTGACGGCAGCTGCATTAGCACTTTCGTAATCGGTTGCACCAAACAGATCATCGTTTTGCTCAGCTTCGCTCCACTGGACGGCATGCGGCGCTACACCTTGCGCCAGCAGTCGCCGGGCGGCGGAGCGCCACTGTGCAAACGACTGCACCCGTGCGGTTGGCAGCATTTGGTTGCTATGCCAGTGCCGGCAATTCAGGCCACATGTCTAATTGCTGCGGTTTTTCTGCCATTGAACGTCGCAGGATGGCCGAGGATGTGGTGTCGTTGGCCGGCCGGTAGTCAGCAGTGATGATAAAAGGCTGGATTTTTTTCATGCTGCAACGCAGGCGAGTGAGGTCGACATATCGGATGCGCCGCAAGCGACGCAAATCGACCAGCCGCTTGGCGTTACGCATGCCAATGCCAGGCACCCGCGAGATCATACCCAGTTCGGCGGTATTGAGGTCCATCGGAAAATGCTCTCGATGTGCTAATGCCCACGCCAGTTTCGGATCAATATCCAGCGCCAGGTTGCCAGCTACTGGCAGCAATTCGGGCACTGAAAAACCATAACTGCGAACCAGGAAATCGGCTTGATACAAGCGATGTTCACGCATCATCGGCGGCGGCTGCAACGGCACGCTTTTCGGGCTTTGCGGAATAGGGCTGAAGGCGGAATAATAGACGCGTTTAAGTTTATAGGCGCTGTAAAGCGTCTCCGCTGTGTTTAATATTGTCTGATCGTCGGTGGCATCGGCACCAACAATCATCTGCGTGCTTTGGCCGGCCGGTGCAAATTTTGGGGCTCTTGGCTCTTCCGCCTTTTCGTCGAGCTTACGACGGATACCGCCCATGGCCAGCTTGATGACATGAATGTTTTTTTCCGGCGCCAGGCGGTCGATACTGTCCTGGGTGGGAAGTTCGATGTTTACGCTTAGACGATCGGCATATTTACCGGCTTCGGCAATCAACTCGGGATCGGCATCGGGAATGGTTTTTAAGTGGATGTAGCCCCGAAAATTATGTACCTCGCGCAATTGGCGCGCTACCTGTACCAACTGATCCATTGTGTAATTCGACGATTGGATTACGCCCGAGCTTAGGAACAGGCCGTCAATGTAGTTGCGCAGATAAAAATCGATCGTGAGCTTGACCACTTCATCCACGTTAAAACGTGCGCGCGGCACATTGCTGCTGCGGCGGTTCACGCAATACTGACAATCGTATACGCAAAAATTTGTAAAGAGAATTTTTAGCAGCGAAATGCAGCGGCCATCCGGCGTGTAGCTATGGCAAATGCCCATGCCAGTTGTGGCGCCGATACCCTCTTTTCCCAATGAGGAGCGCTTGGGCGCGCCACTACTAGCGCACGAGGCATCATATTTCGCAGCATCGGCAAGTATTTCCAGCTTGTCGTTTAATTCCACGGTTTGCTCTCCCCAATTATCCCTGTATATACTGTCTATTCATACAGTATTTTGCCACTGTTCGCATGTTGCTGTTGGCAAGGGCGACATATAATGAGTCGCATGCAAAATCTCCTCCATAACCTTAATCCCGAGCAGCTTGCTGCGGTTACCCTACCTGCGCAGCCAGCGCTAATTCTTGCCGGTGCAGGGTCGGGCAAGACCCGCGTTTTAACGACGCGTATCGCCTGGCTGATCCAGACTGGGCAAATCTCGCCGGCCGGCATTCTCGCAGTAACATTTACCAACAAAGCATCGAAGGAAATGCTGGCGCGGCTTTCGGCAATGTTGCCGATCAATACCCGTGGCATGTGGATTGGCACCTTTCACGGGTTGTGCAACCGCTTGCTGCGTGCACATCACAAGGATGCAGCCCTCCTGCAGACATTCCAGATTCTTGATAGCAGCGATCAACTTTCGATGATCAAGCGCATGCTCAAAGTGCTTAATATCGACGATGAGAAATATCCGGCCCGCAGCCTGATGTATTTCATCAACGGTGCCAAAGACCAGGGGTTGCGTGCCAAGGATGTTGAAGCAAATGATGAATACGACCGTAAATTCGTTGAGTTGTATGACATGTACGACAACCAGTGCCAGCGTGAAGGTGTGGTTGATTTTGCTGAACTGCTGCTGCGTTGCTACGAGCTGCTTTCACGCAACCAGCCGTTGCGCGAACATTACCAAGGGCGGTTTCGCCATATATTGGTTGATGAATTTCAGGACACCAATACGCTGCAGTACAACTGGTTAAAGCTGTTGGCTGGCAGGCGTGGTGCCGTGTTTGCCGTTGGCGATGATGATCAAAGCATTTATGCGTTTCGGGGTGCCAACGTCGGCAATATGCGTGCCTTTGAGCGCGAGTTCGAGGTTGAAAACCTGATCAAGCTGGAACAGAATTATCGTTCGCATGGCCACATACTTGATGCCGCCAATACGTTGATTGCCAATAATAGCAAGCGCCTGGGCAAGAACCTGCGTACCGACGCCGGCCACGGCGAGCAGGTACGCATCTGCGAATCCAGCAGCGACTTGCAGGAAGCGCAGTGGATCATCGAGGAATCGAAAAGCCTGATTGCCGAGGGAGCATTGCGCAGCGAGATTGCCGTGCTGTATCGCTCGAATGCACAATCGCGGGTAATTGAACACGCTTTATTTTCTGCGGGGATTGCTTACCGGGTTTATGGCGGCCAGCGGTTTTTTGAGCGTGCAGAAGTCAAACACGCAATCGCCTATCTGCAGTTGATGGACAACCCACACAATGATTCGGCATTCTTGCGGGTAGTAAATTTTCCGACGCGTGGCATCGGCGCACGCTCCATTGAACAGTTGCAGGACGCTGCCCGCCAATATGCTATTTCGCTCTATGCTGCGGTGCCGTATGTGAGCGGCAAAGCCGGCACTTCCTTGGGCGCATTTGTAAAGATGGTTGAGCAAACCCGTTTCGAAACCCAGCCGCTTTCCCTGCCTGAAATGGTTGATGTGGTGTTAGCAGCCAGCGGTTTGCTCACGCACTACAGGGCTGAAAAAGAAGGCGCAGATCGTATTGAAAACCTGGAACAGCTCGTCAGCGCCGCAACGCTTTTCGTATCCGAGGAAGGCTTTGGTCACAATGCACCGGCCTACCTGGGGCCCGAGGCCGACGCCGCTGCTGGGCCTGCCATTATTAATGATGACGGTACCGAAATATTGGATGCCGATGCGCCCATGGTGGCACTGATGTCGCCACTGTCGGCATTTCTCTCCCATGCTTCGCTGGAGGCAGGGGACAACCAGGCCCAGGCCGGGCAGGACGCCATGCAGCTCATGACCGTGCACTCGGCCAAGGGCCTGGAGTTCGATGCAGTATTTATCACCGGCCTGGAAGAAGGCCTGTTCCCCCATGAAAACAGCGCCAAGGAAGAGGGCGGCGTGGAAGAAGAACGACGCTTGATGTACGTCGCCATCACACGTGCCCGGAAAAGGCTGTATTTAAGTTTTTCCCAAACCCGCATGCTGCATGGTCAGACACGTTACAACCTGCGTTCACGGTTTTTCGATGAGTTGCCTGATGCGGCATTGAAATGGCTATCGCCTCGCATTCAGCAGCACAACTGGTTTGCTCACCCTAAGGCAGCGTGGGACGAAGTGCCCGGTGTGCCGTCGCCACATAATTCCATTGCCAACAAATTGCAGGAAAAAGGACATGGCTGGCGTATCGGCGAATCCGTTGCGCATGGCAAGTTTGGCGAGGGCGTGATCGTTAATATCGAAGGCGGTGGCGGTGCTGCACGGGCCCATATCAATTTTGGCCGACACGGCATGAAATTGCTGGATCTTTCGATTGCAAAACTGGAGCGACCCGCAGCCAGCTAAAACCGCGAGCTCAAACCTCCGGCTCAGCTTCCGGAGGCGGTTGGTCCTTACCACCAAACACCGTGACATACGTCGGGTAGAAAGAGCAATAAAGCACTGCAGTGAGCATTAGTGATAACGGCAACAGCACCATTAGCGATACCAGGGTGCTGCCAAATACCAATGCGATGATCGTGCTTACGATCGAGGGCAGGATTACGCCTGCAATCATCCAGGCAAGCAGATAAAGCATGAACGCTTTACCAGCGCGGGCAACAGCGAAAAAACTATAAAACAATGCCTTGCCGATCGTCATGTTTTGCCAGGCAATCAACGGCGCTGCAAACCAAAAACACATGCCGGCCGGCAGGTAGACCAATATCGCGACCATCATGCCCCGAGCCCAGCTTGTTCGCGCTAAGGCTGCCGGGTCCGCAGGGCCGGTTTTGGTCATCATGCCCAGAAATGCACCGTCGTCAAATAATGTCGATGCGCCCACCGCCAGTAGTGCCGCCAGCAGATAGAGCGAGCCAAGTATCAACAGGCGCGGCAGGGCTGGGGACCGAAATCCTCGCAGCAAAAGGTTGGGATAAACACGTTCGCCTTTTTCCACATTGATGCAAGCCTGCATAAATGCGAGTGAAAATACCGGCACCAATACCAATGGCAGGATCTGGCCAGCAATCGGCACTATTCCGAGAACCAGCATCAAAAAAAGATAGCTCAAAAAAAGTGTCGAGAGCTCAGCCGGTTGGCGTCGAAATAGCGAGAAGCCTTGTTTAAACCAGCCCCACCCTGTTGCTGCGGAAATGTTTTGCATGTTTATGTATTGTGGGAACCTGTTTTAGCGCGTCGGCTTACATCAGGCAGGAAGAGCGGGTGCAGCATACAACAAACGTTGCTGCAGGATGCGCTCGAAGTGTGCGGGATCGTGTGCTACCAGCATTTCCGCATCGCGCGGTTGATAGTAGTCGAACAACCGTGAAAGCCAGAAGCGCAGCGCGGCGGCGCGTAACATGGGCTGCCAGACAGCCTGTTCAGCCTTGGTGAATGAGCGCTCGGCTGCATAGGCTTTGAGCAACGAACGCACGCGCAGGGTATCAAGAACGCCATTGTCCGGATCAATGCACCAGTCATTGACGGTGACTGCAACATCGAATAGCCAGGTATCGCAACCGGCGAAGTAAAAATCGAAAAAGCCAGAAAGCCGATCACCGTCGAACATGACGTTGTTGCGAAAAAGATCAGCGTGAATCGGCCCCTGGGGCAATGCACGGTAATAATCAGATTGCGCCAGTTTTATCTGGAACGCGATTTCATCCTCCAGCAATCGTCGTGATAGGGCAGGCAAATGCGGCGAAACCAGCGGCGCCGTTTCACACCACCAGGCCAGGCCGCGTAGATTTGGTTGAAGGATCGTGAAGTCGTGTGCTGCCAAATGCATTCGGGCAAGCATTTCTCCGACTGCAGCGCAATGGTCCGGCATTGGCGTCATTTCACAGGCGCCATGAAGTTTGGTCACAATCGATGCTGGTTTGCCATGCAGCTGGTGAATGATCTCACCGCGCCTGTTGGCAATTGGCGCAGGCACTAGTACCCCGCGCTCAGCCAAATGCCGCATCAGGTGTAAATAAAAAGGTAATTGCTCGAAACCGAGATTTTCAAAGACTGTCAGGACGTATTCGCCGGTTTGCGTCGTAAGAAAAAAATTGCTGTTTTCAATGCCAGAGGCAATCCCGCGTAACGCTACTACACGACCCAACGGAAACTGCTCGATCCAGCTTGAAAGATCCTCAACAACAACTGGTGTGAAAACTGCCATGGCGCGCGGTTACTTCTGCGGTTACTTGGTCAAAGACGGCGCGGGCGGGGTGATGGTCTCTTCCCCGGTTGGCGAAGTCTCACTCGGCGTAACAGCCTTCTTGCGGCCAAGGCCAAATTCCTTGATGCGATATTGGGCAGCGCGGTTGCCACTGCTTTGCTGGTCGCCGGGCTGGGCGTTGCCAACCTGGCCGTTAGGGCGTAAATAATAGGTACTGGGCCCGGTGCGCACTTCAATTTCAGTTACCGCACCAGAATTGTCACGGCTTTCGGTGATGCCTTTTCCTGCATTAGGCGTTTGCGATGTGCCAGCTGGCGCGCCTTCTTCAAGGCGTTCCAGTCGCGGCGGCGCATCGATTGGAGCGGTCTTGGGCACAGTTTGAGCTGCAACCGTTCCGGCAGTTCCCAGCACCAAGACGTTGATCACAAACATCACTGCAGTGACATGCTGATGTAAAAATCCTGCGCGAAATTGAATTGTCATGATGATTGCAACGCCTGGATTCGGTGGGAAAACGGATAGTAGACACAGATTAGCGAACGCTGGGACTGCGCGCTGGTATTGCGTCGACGCATTCATTGTAACAAAACGATGCTTTCATAAGCGCTCATAATGCCAGCCAGACAAACTCTGCCATAATCCTGCGTCACGCATTTGCCTACCGGGCGCACTTTTTCTGTAATGTTCGATGAATAAAACCCTGCTTCTGGTAGACGGCTCAAGCTATTTGTATCGCGCCTTTCATGCCATGCCCGACCTGCGCAATGCAGCCGGCGCGCCCACGGGCGCTATTTACGGCATGATCAACATGTTGCGCCGCCTGCGCATGGATTACCCTGCTGCTTATATTGCCTGCGTTTTTGATGCCAAGGGCAAGACCTTTCGCGATGATCTGTATCCCTCCTACAAAGCGCAGCGTGCTGCCATGCCGGACGACCTTAGTCGCCAAATTGAGCCGATACACGAAGCAGTGCGGGCAATGGGCTGGCCGATTTTGATGGTGAATGGTGTCGAGGCAGACGATGTGATCGGCACCCTGGCTGTGCAGGCAACTGCGCTCGAACTACACACTGTAATTTCCACCGGCGACAAGGATCTGGCGCAACTGGTCAATGATCACGTCACCCTGATCAATACGATGAGTAATGAAAAGCTCGATCATGATGGGGTAATGGCGAAATTCGGCGTGCCGCCGCAACGCATCGTGGATTACCTCACCCTGGTTGGAGATACGGTTGACAACGTGCCCGGCGTGGAGAAAGTCGGGCCGAAAACCGCTGTGAAATGGTTGGGTCAGTACGGCGATCTCGATGGGGTGATGGCCAACGCTGCAGTCATCAAGGGTGCAGTGGGTGAGAATCTGCGCCGGGCGCTTGACTGGTTGCCACAAGCAAAGGTGTTAATTACCGTCAAAACAGACTGCGACCTGTCGGCACATATCACATCGATTCCAGCCTCGCTATCGCAGGTGGCAGAAAACCGCGAGGCCATGCTGGATTTTTTTGCTCGTAACGGGTTCAAGTCCTGGTTGCGCGAGCTCAGCACGGAGGTGGCAGCGCCGGCGTCAGAGCAGGGCGGGTTGTTCGCTGCTGACGCTCCAGCCATCGAAACCAGCTACGAAACGATATTGACCGAGGCACAGCTCGATACATGGCTCGCCACGATCGACAAAGCCGCACTCACCTCAGTTGATACCGAAACCACGTCGCTTATTCCGATGCAGGCGCAGATGGTTGGCATATCGCTTTGCTGCGCGCCAGGCGTAGCAGCCTATATTCCGCTAGCGCACCGCTATCAGGATGTGCCTACGCAACTCGGCCGTGAGCATGTGCTGGCTAAAATGCGATCCTGGCTAGAAGATCCGACAAAGCCGAAGCTTGGCCAGCATCTGAAATATGACAGCCATATCTTTGCCAACCATGGCATCGTTCTGCGCGGCATCGTGCACGATACATTACTGCAATCGTACGTATTCGAGTCGCACAAGAGCCATGACATGGACAGCCTCGCATTGCGCCACCTAAACCGCAAAACAATGTCGTTCATTGATGTGTGCGGCAAAGGTGCTTCGCAGATTTGCTTTGATCAAGTCGATCTTGCAACTGCCACCGAGTACGCAGCCGAAGATGCAGATGTGACATTACAACTGCACCATGCCATGTGGCCTAATATCGACGGCGACCCGAAACTTACGTATATCTACGAAAAGGTTGAATTGCCTACCGCCGTAGTGCTACAGAAAATCGAGCGTAATGGCGTATTGATCGATGCTGCAGTGCTGGGCGTACAGTCTAACGAGCTTGGCCGACGCATGCTGGAAATCGAGACCCAGGCTTACGAGTTGGCAGGCTCGCCTTTCAACCTAAATTCACCTAAACAGGTTGGGGAAATATTTTTTGACAGGCTGCAACTGCCGATCATCAAAAAAACTCCGTCCGGCACCCCATCTACGGATGAAGACGTGCTGCAAAAGCTTGCGGAAAATTACCCTCTTCCTAAGGTGTTACTCGAATACCGTAGTCTCTCAAAGCTAAAATCGACCTACACAGACAAGTTGCCGCGCATGGTCAATGCCGATACCGGACGAGTGCATACTAACTACGCACAAGCCGTGGCAATTACTGGCCGTCTGGCCTCGAACGAACCAAACCTGCAAAACATTCCCATTCGTAGCGCTGAGGGGCGACGCATTCGCGAAGCCTTTATTGCCGGTCCGGGCAATGTCATCGTCTCGGCTGATTATTCCCAGATCGAGCTGCGCATCATGGCGCATCTTTCCGACGACGAGGCAATGTTGCGCGCTTTTTCCCAGGGCGAAGATATTCATCGCGCCACCGCCGCAGAAATCTTTGGTCTCACGCCCGCCGAGGTGGTTGGCGAACAGCGGCGCACCGCCAAAATCATTAACTTCGGCCTGATTTACGGCATGAGTGCCTTTGGTTTAGCCACTGCATTAAGTATCGAGCGCGCCGCGGCCCAGAGCTATATCGATCAATATTTCATCCGATTTGCCGGCGTCAGAAAATTTATGGATCGCACTCGCTTGCAAGCACGTGCACATGGGTACGTTGAAACCGTTTTCGGGCGCCGTCTGTGGCTGCCAGAAATTAACTCGGCCAATGGCCCAAGACGCCAGGGCGCCGAACGTGCCGCCATCAATGCGCCGATGCAGGGTACCGCTGCGGACCTCATCAAATTGTCGATGGTTGCAGTGCAGGATTGGCTTGAAGCACAACAGTTGAAATCGTTGATGGTCATGCAGGTACATGACGAACTAGTGTTGGAAGTGCCGGAAAACGAGCTGGCATTGGTTCGAGCAAAAGTGCCGGAACTTATGGCCGGTGTCGCAGGTTTAAAAGTGCCGCTAACAGCCGAAGTTGGCGTCGGTCCAAACTGGGACAAGGCGCACTGACTTACACACTAACCAAATAAACCAGTAACTTTATCAATTCACAACCTTTTTAACTTAAGCGACTTTGATTGCCGACACCGGAGAACACGATGCGTGACAATAACGATTTTAAGCAAGACCTGAAAAGCCTGATCGGCACCGTCGATTTGGTAGCAGGCACCGACCGTCGGGGCTTTATTAAAACTGCGCTTGGCGCCGGTTTTGCCGCTGCAGCCCTGCCTGTGTGCGCAAACACGATAATCAAAACTGACACCCTCGGATTGACAGCAGGCGAAATCATGCTCACGGCGAATGGCCAAAACGTGCCTGTCTACCGTGCGCAGCCAGAAGGCAAGACCGGCCTGCCGGTTGTGCTGGTTGTTTCTGAAATTTTTGGTGTTCATGAGCATATTGCCGATGTCGCGCGGCGCTTTGCCAAGCTCGGGTATCTGGCATTGGCGCCGGATTTGTTTAAGCGCCAAGGTGAGCCCGGCAACTACGGCTCTGTGGCAGAAGTAATGAAAGAAGTGATTTCAAAAGTGCCGGACGCCCAGGTAATGACTGACCTGGACGCTTGCGTTGCCTACGCAAAAGCAAACGGCGGCAACATCGACAGGCTGGGCATCACCGGCTTTTGCTGGGGTGGGCGCATCACTTGGCTTTACGCAGCCTACAACCCAAGCGTGAAGGCAGGGGCTGCTTGGTATGGCCGGTTGGTTGGAGAAAAGACAAGTCTGACGCCAATGCAACCGATCGATGTTGCTGCGGCATTGAAAGTACCGGTGCTGGGCTTGTATGGTGCGAAAGACGAAGGCATTCCACTAGCAACAGTTGAGCAGATGAAGGCAACATTAGCCACTGGCAACAGCAAATCGGAATTTATTGTCTATCCAAATTCCGGCCATGCGTTCCATGCTGATTATCGCCCGCAGTATGTTGCAGCTGATGCGAGAGATGGTTTTTCCCGGACGCTCGCGTGGTTCAAATCGCGCGGTGTTGCTTGATCACTTACACAGCGGAATAAAAAATCAATTCCACTCTAGCGTCGATTCTGCTGACCACCACAATTGCTGGTGTGGTCAGCATTGCTGCGGCTGCGTTTTTTTCCTTTGCCCTGCTCTCTAAAATGGTTGAGCGAATGGTCAGCCTGTCGGTGGGTATCATGCTCTCAACCTCCTTGCTTCATTCGCTGCCAGAAGCATTTGAATCCGGCGCTGATACCCATACGCTGTTTGCAACGCTGCTGGTTGGTTTGCTGGGATTTTTTCTGTTGGAGAAAATGGCGATCTTGCGTCATTCCCACCATCATGAAGGCGATGGCCACGCGCATCACCATGGGCATGATGCAAATGAGGCGGGAAAAGCGGGTTGGATGATCCTGGTTGGCGATGGGATGCATAATTTCACCGACGGCATCTTGATTGCAGCAGCGTTTTTGGCTGACCCAAAGCTCGGCCTGGTGACAGGCCTAGCAATTATCGCGCATGAGATTCCTCAGGAAATTGGTGATTTCATCGTTTTGCTGAATGCTGGTTTTAGTCGCACCCGTGCATTTGTCTACAACCTCATTTGCAGCCTTATGTCAGTAATTGGTGGCGTGCTAGGCTATGTAATGCTTGAGCGTGGCATGGAATGGATTCCCTATGTATTGGTGTTTGCTTCCTCAGGGTTTATTTACATTGCTGTGAGCGATCTGATGCCGCAAATGCAGCGAAGGGCGACCCTTAAGGAAACTATTCCACAAGTTGCCCTAATTGGTTTGGGCGTGGCAATCGTGGTGCTATTAACAGGCCAAGCACCGCACTAGCTAAGGATTACTTCCACGCGCCCGACGTTTGGCAACGGTATGCTGCCAATAAGTGGTAATTGACCCGCTTGCCACGATTACGAAAATTCCCAGCCAGCCCTGCCAGCTTAGCAAATCTCCCCAAATTACAATCCCCCAAATACTGGAAAAAACGATACCAGCATATTGCAGATTTGCCGTCACGAGCGTCTTGCCCAGTCGGTAGGCGCGCGTCATGGCAATTTGCGCAACGGTAGCAGTAACGCCGGTTGCCACCAATAGTGCCGCACCACGTACGGAGTGTGCATGCCAAGCAAAGTGTGGGTCTTGCGATAGCGCGCTACCGATCAACGTCCCGGCAAGCCCTACTACGGCCCCCATGAGCGAAAAATAAAACACGACCCTGTATTCCGGTTCGCCGAGGCTGCCGAGTTGCCTAACCTGCAAATAGGCCAGCGCCGACAATATCCCCGACAGCAAACCTAATATTGCGCCAAATGATTGGTTGCTTTCAAATGCAGGTTGCAAGAGCATCGTCACGCCGATAAAACTCATACCGATTGCCAGTGCCGGCCCCCATTCAAAATTGTTTTGCTGACGCCACCAGCCGCCGCCGAACAAGATCGTCGCCATCCAGATGGGTGCCATGTAGTTGAGCGTCATGGCAGTAGCCAACGGTAGCAGGCTGATAGAAATAAACCAAAGCCATAGCGAGGTAACGCCGATTGCCCCGCGCCACAAATGTTGAAGTGGATACGCAGTGCGCAAGGAGCCACGTTTTAGCCACACATAAACGCCTAAAAACAGCACACCGATGCAGCCACGATACATGACGATTTCAGTAGTGGAATATTCTTCCGAGGCAAGCTTCACACAGACGCCCATGATGGCGAACATGAAGCTAGCAAATAGCATCCACAGAGATTGCAATTTAGATTAAGCCTTTGCGGCGATACCATTCGTGGAAGTGCTGCATGCCATCTTCCATCGGCGACTGATATGGACCGGTTTCACTGACGCCTCGCCCCATCAAAATGCGCCGACCAGCGTCCATGCGCAGGGCAATTTCGTCGTCTTCGATACAAGTCTCGCGGTAAGCAGCTTGCTCGGCCTCGACAAATTCCCGCTCGAACAGCACTATTTCTTCTGGATAATAAAATTCTACGACATTCGTGGTTTTTTGCGGCCCTTGGGGCCATACCGTTGACACCACCAGCACATGTGGATACCACTCGACCATAATATTCGGATACAAGGTCAGCCAGATCGCACCAAAGGGTGGCGCTTCACCCTGGCGAAACTTCATGACTTCTTCCTGCCACTTGCGGTAGGCCGGTGTGCCGAATTTTGCCAGAGCATTGTTTACGCCAACTGTCTGCACGTTATAGTCGGCGCCGAACTCCCAGCGCAGGTCGCTACAAGTGACGAAGCTGCCGAGCCCTGGATGAAAAGGCTCGACGTGGTAATCCTCTAGATAGACCTCGATAAAGCTTTTCCAGTTGTAATCGCATTCATGCACTTCAACATGGTCGAGCATGTAATCAGAAAAATTGAGCTCCCGGGCAACCGAAAGATTTTTCATGATCGCCGCGACGTCAACGCCATTTCGCTCAAACAGCAGGCCGTTCCATTTTTGGAGCGGTGTGCTGGAGAGATTAAGGCATGGTGTCTCGCCGAAGTGCGGTGCGCCGATCAACGCACCCTTCAAGTCATAGGTCCAGCGATGTAAAGGGCAGACGATATTGCTGGCGTTGCCCCGGCCATCGAGCATCTTCGCCTGACGGTGCCGGCAAACATTGGATAGCAGTGAAATGCCGTCGCTATTGCGCACCAGCATGCGGCCCTCGTTTTCCCATGCCAGGGTGGAAAAATCGCCGACGTTGGGCACCATCAGTTCGTGGCCGGCATAACGCGGGCCACGGCGAAAAAGTTGCTGCATCTCTTGCTTTAGCAGCAATTCATCGAAATAGACACCTACCGGAAGTTGCGCGTCTGAGCGCGTCAGTTTGGCAAGATTAGCCAGATCGGACATCCTCACCCCCAAATTAATTTGCACCAACCCAAGAGAGAAAGATCCGCAAAAACCAAGTCAAAGGTTGCTGAAAACAGATGAAAGGGAAATTTTGGACACAACCCGTGATTATACCTGAAGCGGGTTTTCTGCCCTTTGGTAGATTGGCCGAACTTCAATGCATGGCGAGGGATCAATTGCATTAGAGTTCGTTAATGTAGAAACAAAAGAGGTACTTGCAAAACAGTCGAGGCGAGTAGGATTTTGAAGGGTGGGGAGTAGAAAGCGAAGCACGGGGCTGCCATTGCTGGCACGATGTCAGTTATCAGACAAAACATCCACACCCCGCGCTCATG
>Ga0326733_1000082_pt1 | contig 33820 bp, 31 predicted proteins | sample 14_GP2_308_FD_207946 | JGI IMG/M metagenome (GOLD analysis project Ga0326733, IMG submission 207946) | Glacier ice microbial communities from Ngari, Tibet, China - 14_GP2_30.8 | ecosystem: Environmental > Aquatic > Freshwater > Ice > Glacier | place: China: Ngari, Tibet | collected 2018-07-17
ATACTGGATTTTTTTAGTAGCATAGGGGTTCTGTAGTTAGATATATGTTGAGAGAATGTACTTTGTTGAAATTGAAGATTGGTATTATTTGATTGTCGGCTTTGGGTTGATAGTTATCAGCGAGCCTTTGTTGCTGACCGACAGCTTTGGGGATTTATCTGTCAGTAAGTAAAATTAGGTGTTCGTCTCTAATGGGCCGGTAGTGTCGGTTCGCCAGTGACCGCTTTGGGGAAGCCTAACTTCACTGGCATTGATATGCTTAATTTCGTTAAAACCTCCTTCAATGTTTTATAAAAGTCTTGCATAATCCATATGGATTGATTTGATCTTACTTGAGGAACAAATACTATGGCTCGGCATTACTCTCCAAAATCGTTTTTTCGCCATGCGCCTAATGCCATGCTGTTGCGATATTTCAATGAAAAAGGTGTGTTGTCTGAGCATGACTTTAGTAAGATAACAGAAACTAAAATTGAGCCAATTTACCAAGCGTGGTTGGCGTTACCGGATAGCCAGCGTGGAGATATGGAGCGGGATTTTAGGGATATTGATGCGCTGGCTTGTGAAGGTGGTGTTAAGGCTGTTTTAGATGAAGCTGAATGGCATGGTGAAAACTTAGCTGAATTGCTAAGTGCGCATGAGGGGTTTCACGAAAAAGCTTTTTGGGTTTTTCTTGAGCGACCTACGTATTGGCCAGCTGCCAGTGCATTCTGTCGAGCTGATTCTATTAACCATAGTCAGTGGAATGAATGTCGAACGATTAACCAATCGCCTGCTCGTGTGGATGATGTAAGTATTCTCGGCCTTGAAAAAATATTAAGCCATTATTTTTACAATAAAGAGGGACGTGGTAAGAATTGTACGGTTGAAGCTTACAAACGCGGTAAGCTAGACTACTTTTTTGCCTATCCTGAAGATTATGCACACGCCAGTATTGAATGGGAGGATTCAACATTCAAACGCTCAGCTCGCCACCCAGCTTTTGAAATCATTTTTGTATATGCGCAGGATGAAGGGAAAATCAGCCTTTACATGAAAGGTGGCATGGCGACCAAAAAAGAAATTAGAGCGCTGTTTGCAGATACGATACTGGGTTTAGAGCTAGGTGAATTTGTTGAAGATGATCGTGTGTATGATCTTGCCCAGCTGCAAGATAGTAATTTATCTTTTCAGTTTTCAGCTGATTCAGGCATTCAGAGCGTTGCTATCAAGAAGTTTAGGCTGGCAATCAACGGTACTAAAGAGCGCATTACGCTTGAGGCTAACCCTGCACAAAACTATAATGCCATTTATGAGTTGCGTGATAAGTTGTGCCAAACCATTCCGTTATCGCAAATGACCATTACGCAGGTTGGCATTGTAGTGAATTATATTTCTGAGCCTGCAACAGGCCGAGTGAGTACGCGAAGTTTTGACATTAACTGGCCAAATTCCTGCTCATTAAAACATGATGGCAAAGATGCTATTTTTCGTAAAATGCTCATGGCTTCTGGCATTGAGCCGCAATTAAAATAATTATACCTTGTGACTAATCCTGACAGCCCTCTGCAAATTGTGCTTGAACGTGTAGGTTCTGCTGACCCAGTAAAAGGCGCGTTCTTTTTTTGGGATGAAGTGAATAGTTGGCCTGAAGATATGCTGGCGTTATTGAAAGAAAATGGCCTATTGAAGCAAGCGCAACGGATGAACACCATTATGTGTGATGGTTGTGAAGAAAGCTGCAATATGCCTGTGGTGATTTACCCTGCGCAGGATAATAGACCCGCACGGGCTTTTGTTGAGTGCGACAAGCGCGATGATATTGGGCGCGTTAGGGTTAACGTTGATCGTATTACGCAATGGCGCTGCACAATTGATGCTGTGTGCGGTTTTATTGCAAGCAGTCTTGTGTTGCGTCGAAGCGATAATAAAATCGCTGTCGCTGATCTATGGGAAATTGGCCTTGCTAAAGGGCTTAAACGAAGCCAGATGCTTTGTTTGCAAGCTAGTGGTGCGTTGGTATTGGTAGCAGGTGGCAATACACTGCCGCTGATTGATTTGATTGAATATCGCGATGGTGCTTATTCGCTAGATCGTTTTCTAGTGAGGCAATTGGTAGATGCTGCAACTACTGCTGATAATCGCTATACACCAAGTAATGCTAAGCGAGAGGTACGTAAGCAAGATACTCAAGACAGGTATAAGGCTTGGCAGAAAGAATACCGTCGCTTGATAAAAATATCCCCCAATTATTCTGACGTCTGGTATTCACAGCAAATAGCCAAGAATAAAACTATGGCTAATGGTCGAAGCGCTGACACCATCAAAAAACACATGAAATCTTAAAATAGTTGGGCGGAATTTTTTCGCCCAACTTGATCGACCGTTAAACCCTAGTTCTAAAGTGCTTTCCAGACTTAATGCTTTTCGCCACCAGTCGTATCTTCGCCTTCATCCCCACTTCTAACACGTTGAATATTATCGTTAACTCTCGGCTGATCTGAGATTGGTTTTGCTGTTTTATCGCCAAAATCGCCCAGCCAGTATTCGTTTTAGCAAATTCGCTAATACGTTAAGAGATTCTATTATGACACATACTATCCAACGGCTTCCTGCTGTTAAATCTGAAGCAGGTCTTTCCCGTTCAACCATCTATCTGCGTATTTCTCAAGGCTTGTGGACCAAGCCTGTCAGCCTAGGCTCTCGTGCCGTGGGCTGGCCATCAGGTGACGTAGCTGCAATTAACGCTGCACGTATTGCAGGTAAGTCTGACGATGAAGTTAGAGTATTAGTCGTAAAGCTGGAAGCCTCGCGTAAAAATGCCGCTTAAGGAGACCGCCATGACAACACATGACATGACAGTTTCCGAAGTTGATCTATATAAAGCAGGCAAAGGCGGTGAAGGCGGTGTTTTGTTGACGACCAATGCTGAATTTGTGGCAGCGGTATTTCCTCAATTGCCAGATGGTGCATTTGCTGCAGTTTGCTCCAAAGCTGGTGACCCTGCTTTAGGCGGGTGGATGGCAAGTATAGCAGATTCTTCGGTCGATAATGTTTCCTCTGTGCATAACAACTTTGTTGGATGTTCGAGCTTTTATCCCAATGAAGACGGCTCATTTAAAGCGCGAAAGGCTCAGTTTGCCGCCTGCCACTTTTTGATGTTAGACGACCTTGGTACTAAAGTGCCACTGGAGCGTTTAGCTGATTTTGAATTGTCATGGCTGATTGAAACCAGCCCGGGCAATTTTCAGGGCGGCATTATTCTGGCTAACCCTATTACCGATGGCGATGTGGCGGTACGTTTGCTCAATGCTGTGATTGGTGCAGGACTTTGTGATGCTGGTGCAACTGGGCCATTAAGCCGTTGGGCTCGCTTGCCTGTTGCAATCAACGGTAAGCCTAAACATGCGAATGAAGTAGGCATACCTTTTACTTGCCGTTTGGTTGAATATCGCCCCGACAAGCGATACACGCCGCAAGAAATTGTAGATGGCTTGCAATTAGAACTAGCTCCTGCTGGGCGACCTAAGAAGGAAGCTAAGCCTAGTAATGATCATTCGCACAATCTTGGTAACGAAGCGGACGATGTATTGACCCCAAAGGCTGCGGAAAACCCTGTGGTGAGTGCGTTAAAAGCACGTGGGCTTTACAAAACACCATTAGGTTCAGGTCGGCACGATGTTACTTGCCCTTGGGCCAATGAACATACAGACGCGGCAGACACTGGTGCTGCATATTTTGAGCCAGACGAACTTTACCCTTTGGGTGGTTTTTGTTGTCAGCATTCACATCGTGAGAAATTCCACGTTCGACAGTTGTTGGAATTTCTGGGTGTACGCAATGCTGAGGCACGGCACAAACCAGTGATTCGTATTGTTGCGGGTGATTTGCACCGGGTGGTAGATGCAGCAGAAAAAGAATTGGCTAATCGCGGCAGACATTACCAATCAGGTGGTTTGATTGTATCAGTTTCAACCGATCCAACTACCGGCGACCCTTCTATTGTGCCAACCAGTGCGCCCGCGTTAACGCGTGAATTATCAGTGGCGGCAAGTTGGGAGAAATATGACGGACGTGCTGAGGATTGGGTACGCTGTGACCCTCCCTCGCGACATGCTGCCATTCTTTACGATGCTCAGGGTTTCCGTCATTTACCGCCATTAGCGGGTGTGGTGCGGCAACCGTATTTCCGTGAATCAGATGGCGAACTGATTACACATGCTGGGTACGACAAGACTTCACAACGTTTTGGTGTGTTTGATCCGCGCCAATTCTTTACACCAGAACCTACCTTAGAAGCAGCACGAGCGGCATTGGCTTTACTGGAAGAGTTGCTGACTGAGTTTCACTTTGTTGCCGCTACCGATAAAGCCGCTGCGCTGTCAGCCATCTTTACGGCTGTAGTGCGTCCGTCACTGGATTATGCCCCAGGCTTTCATGCCAAAGCACCTGTGTTTGGCAGTGGAAAAACCTATCTGTGTGAGTTGATTGGGGCTTTCGCAGGGCCGGCTGGTAATGCCAAAGTCAGTTATCCCATCACATCTGAAGAGGCTACCAAAGTCATATTGTCTCTATTATTGACCAGTCCAGCGGTAATTGAGTTTGACGATATGGATACGGATTGGATACCGCACGGAACCATTAAGCGCATGCTGACTGCCGATAAGATTACTGACCGTATTTTAGGGGTAAGCAAAACAGCAACCGTAAGCACGCGAACTTTGTTTTTAGGTTCTGGCAACAATGTAGGGCCAGTGCGTGACTTGTTGCGGCGCGTACTGACGATTCATATTGATCCGCGTTGTGCGACCCCAGCCACCATGACTTATAAGAACTTTCCTGTGGAAAAGGTGCGTAACCAACGTGGACGCTATGTGACTGCGGTGCTGACCATTATTCTGGCTTGGCGTAAGGTTGGTTCACCACGTGCTGCTATTGAAAGTATTGTCACCTTCGGTGGTGCCTGGTCGGATTATTGTCGGCATCCGTTGATATGGTTAGGGCATCCTGACCCAGCAACCGCTCTGCTAGAACAGGTGAAGCACGACCCTGACGCAGATGCTCTAGCTGGCCTGATGGCAGAATGGCAAAAAGTCTTCGGCTCATCTGCGACTACGGTCCGCAAAGCCGTTGGAACGGCATTGAGAGGTCAGCCGGATCTACTAGATGCGATGCGTGAATTCCCCATTGAGGAAAAAGGTGAAATCAATCATCAAAAGTTCGGCTGGATATTGAAAAGGAATGCACATCGGATCTCAGGTGGCTTTGAATTTCAACAATCAACAGCAGATGGGCGTGTTGCCTGGCGAGTTGTTGCGGTAAAAACACCGGCTTCACCGCCTTTGCCGCCTTTCATTGAGCCTATTGCGAAAACTGTCAATGTGACAGCTGAGCCGGTGATTGTAGAGGTTGAAATATGAACCCTGCTGAAATCATCGAAATGGCGACGGTAAAGGGCGTCATTCTAACGCTATCAAATGCCGGTTATATCAAGGCATCAGGCGACCAGTCAGCCATTGATCTTTGGTTGCCGACTATCAAGCAAAACAAGGCTGAGATTCTAAATGAGTTGTTGCGAGATAGTCGTCTTGAAAAAGTATCGCTGGTGCTACGTGACAATCCTGAACTTCGTTACGCCATCGAGGTTGAAAACCCAGATTCCGATCCAGTAGTTATCACAGTAGGCATTAGAAAAATTGCGGTGTTTGAATTGGCTATTCCTCACAAATATTACGACAGTTTTACTCTATTGGAACTAATTGAAAGTTACACAGGAGAAAAGCATGAGAATCAACGATAAAGGATGGTCATGGTAACAATATCTACGAATCAAGGCGCTGAAGCGAACACAATCTTTAACAATTTTTTAAAAGAGAACGAAATGAATAAAAAACAATTTTGCGACAAATTAGCCCATTACGCAGCACGTGAACCAAAGCAATTTTTACAGCTAGATGGATTTCATAAGCCTAAAGACTGTGAGGGACTAATGCGCGGTTTAGAAGGCGATGATTTATATATGGCAGGTGGAACAGTAGAGCTTATGCGTGGTGCCAGTGTAAGAATCCTGATTCCATACGATACCGATGTGAAAGTGGCTATTCGTCAAATTAAAAGAATGGCTAGATGGCTAAAAAATAATCCTGAACTAATCGAATACGCTAAACCAAATGCAGATGCAGAACTAAACCCAAGCCCAATTGATTTTGAGTTGCCATTTTGATCTGGAGGACAACATGAAAACACTTGAAAACAATACTTCAATCATTGTATTTCCTGCGATCGATAGCGAAGCTATAACACCTAGCAATTACGAGCCTGTGCGCTATAACGCGATGAAGCATGGCATTTTGTCTCGGCTAGTGGTGTTGTCGCATGAGAACTGCGACGAGTTTTCCGACCTAATGGCGGCGTTAATTGAAGAACATCAACCAGCCGGCATGACTGAGCGACATTTGATAGAAGAGCTGGCTTCTATTATTTGGCGCAAGCGCCGCGTGTTGCTTGCTGAGGGTGCAAAAATCAATGAAGGATTGAAAGGTTCAGCCAGAAATGCTGAGAGCGTTATCTCTGCGGCAGCACCTTTTGAACATGGCTTATCCGGCAAGGGTACTGATTTGCGCGATTTGATTGAGTTGACTCCAACAGAAATAGTCGAACGTCAGCGAGATACGCGTAATGATCTGGATGCAACGCGTAAGGCATCGTCAATATTACACCGTGGTGGCGAGAATATTTATGAGAAAGCCTTGCGCGCGTTGGTACCTGATTCTCGCGATTGGTGGTTACAGCATGTTGAGGAGGAGGAATACGCTGCAACGGCTGAAGGCTTAGCCGAATTTATACAAAGGCACCTTGAACCACTCTGCATGACGATGGAAAAGGAAGCGCGGCACCATGAGGCTATTAAGGCGCAAACATTGGGTGAAGGTTTGCAGGCTTTCAAATTGGAAAAGCTGAATCGCTATGAAACCCACCTAGATCGCAAGTTTGAACGCACTTTAGCCATGCTTTTAAAGTTAAAAGTGCTTAATAGCGGGTGTTAATGGCCAGAAACAGCGTAATTTATGAAAGGTCGTAATTACGCTGTAATGCCGTAGGTATGTGGGTTTATTGAGTTTTACAAGAATATGTAAAACATAATATTACTAAACTTTACTAATGATTTAGGCAAAATATTGGAGCGAATAAAATGGGCGGTATGAATAGTGGACGAAAGAATCAGGGCGGCAAAAGAACAACGGAGGATTGCCGGTCGCTGGATGTGCGGCAATTTCAAAGAGATGGGCTGCTAAACAATGGAAAGTCTTTTAGTTGGAGTTGGACCCGCAATGGTGAAAAGGTGGCATCAATCCAAGTGAAGGTGAGTGAGAATCGTGTAACTCTTGACTATCGGCACCTGAGCAACGGCAGTGAGTGGAGTAATCAAAATTATCCTGTTCTGCTTGAATGGACGCCTTGTAATTATGGCGGCTTACGTGCTTGGTTTAGATGCCCCGCCAGTGGTTGTAATCGTCGTGTAGCGAAACTTCACATTGGCAGTGCTGGCATTTTCGCTTGTCGGCATTGCTACCAATTAGCTTATACCAGCCAACGTGAAAATTCGGATGATCGAAGCATGCGGCAGGCGGATAAAATTCGTGATCGTTTGGGCTGGGAACCAGGCATTGCAAATGGGCATGGAGTTAAACCTAAAGGCACGCATTGGAAAACTTATTATCGTTTGGTTTGTGAGCACGATAGTTTAGTTAATGTGTCTTTGGCTGGTATGCAAAGGCAAATAGAAATGATGAGAGCCAGATTTGATTGATAAGGGTGGCTTGAATCTGTTTCGTAAAATTGACTAGAACTGCACATGGCGATCAATTACAGTCTCGTGCTTTCATGTTTATATAAATGCAGTTGAACTTGCCAGTATATTATTTTATGCAAAACTACAAGCTATCTTCAGATTACAGAAAATCAAATCCATCACACCTAAGCCATGTTTAATATTGGCAGGCTAGCTTTTGCAGGTGTGGGGGCATATGTAGGGGCACAAAACAAAAAATCCACTTTACAGTGGCTTTTTTGATTTTACAACTCATTGATTTTATTGGTCGGGACAGTGTGATTCGAACACACGACCCCATGCCCCCCAGGCATGTACGCTACCAGGCTGCGCTATGCCCCGAACCGCACTACTGTTGTGTAGTGAGGCTGTATTATAAATCAAATACGAGCGCTATCAAAAGCCAATTCAGCTTTCTGCTGGAAAACACGTTGTAAACTTACATTGGCAAGCGCTAAGTTTGCAAATCGGCGGAACAAAAAAATAAAGCCGCTTTTAGAGCGGCTTTATTTAATTCAAAACAACTAATTTAAATGCGTAATAATTGAATCACTGAGCGTAATTCTTTTTTAAAATACAGCATATCAAAACTTGCACTTAATTCAGTTTGTTTTGGTGCGGCTATTGGTGAATTGCTTGGTAAGGTTGTTGCCGTTGTTCCAACGTTGGCATCGGCGCCATCTAAACGGTTACGCGCACCACTGATTGTAAAGCCTTGTTCGTATAATAACTCGCGAATTTTTCGGATTAACAATACTTCGTGATGTTGATAATAACGACGATTTCCCCTGCGCTTTACTGGTTTAAGCTGGGTGAATTCCTGCTCCCAATAACGCAACACATGCGGTTTTACACCGCACAGCTCACTAACCTCACCAATCGTAAAATAACGTTTGGCGGGTATTGGTGGTAATTGCACTTTGGGCGCTTGATCTAACATACGTTAATATTACCCCTAAACTTCAGCGTAGTGTTCTTCTACTTTGCTTTTCAATTTTTGGCTGGCATGAAAAGTAACCACACGGCGTGCCGTGATAGGTATTTCTTCACCTGTTTTTGGATTTCGACCTGGACGCTCTGATTTTTTGCGTAATTCAAAATTACCAAAGCCCGATAACTTAACGCTATCCCCAGTTTCTAAAGCAGTACGCACCTCTTCAAAAAATGCTTCTACCATATCTTTTGCTTCACGCTTATTTAAGCCCACTTGCTCAAATAACAAATCGGCTAAATCCGCCTTTGTTAAGGTCATACGCTCTCCCTGAACATCTTTTATTCATTAATTTATTACGGTTGATTTTTTTGTTTGGTAGTTAATTACGCAAACTGGCAGAAAATTGATTTTCTAATATTTTTAGTAATTCTGCCATTGCAGCTTCGGCTTCGATATCCACCAAAGTTTTATGAGTATCTTGCATAAGTACTGATAAAGCAAGGCTTTTTTTGTTTTCAGGAATACCTTTTCCTTGATATATATCAAACAGTTGCACTTGTGTCACAAGTGAAATGCTTGCTTTTGCAATCGCATCTAAAAGGTGTTGAACCGGTAAATCGACATCCACAATTACCGCTAAATCGCGACGAATAGCTAAGGTTTTCGGCACTTCTGCATAGTGCGCAATTGGTTTGCGCATTAACGGAAATGCTTCTAATTCAAACAAAAATGTATTTTTAGCCAAGCTATATTGTTGCTGCCATTTTGGATGCAATTTACCTAGCCAGCCAATCGGATTACCATCTAAATAAACGCGTGCTGATTGACCAGGATGCAAAGCATTGTGCGTTTCTGCACGATATTCAGCTTTGCCATGCGTTAAGTCGTCAATAGTGGCTTTAACATCGTAAAAATCCACTTCTTTTGTGGCAGCGCCCCACTGCTCTGGCTGAAATGCGCCATAAAATAAGCCTGCCACGCGCAGGTTTTCTGTATAAGCGCCCTGCTGTGATTGATCAAGTTGAGATTGATGGTAACTGCTGCCTAATTCAAACAGCATGGCGCGCTCTTGCTTACGATTCAAATTGTAGGTGAGCGTATCTAACAAACCACCCCACAAACCACTGCGCATCACGCTTAAATTACTAGCAATAGGATTTTTTAGCTTAATTGGATTAGGGTTGCCTAACAAATCGCGCTCCCAGCTTTCATCCACAAAGCTGTAAGTGATAATTTCTTGATAACCTTGCATTTGCAAGGTATCGCGCAACCAAGCCTGATTGAGCGCCGATTCACTGGCTGGCAACATGCTTAAGCTAGCCGTAGGCGTAATAGCAGCAATTTTATCGTATCCATGCAAACGCGCGATTTCTTCAATTAAATCTTCTTCAATCGCAATATCAAAGCGATAAGTGGGCGCTTGCACAGCAAACACATCGCCGTTTACGCTAAACTCAAATCCAAGCTGCGTTAACAATGTGCCAACTGTTGCTTGCGGTATGCTGATACCTAGCACTGATAACAAACGTGCGTAGCGCAAATGCACTGTTTTGCGCGCAGGAAGCGTATTGGTAACATTTGTAATCTCACCCGCTTTACCACCACAAATAGCCAACACCAAAGCCGTTGCACGCTCTAAAGCTATTTTAGTATTGCCAAAATCCACACCGCGTTCAAAACGGTAAGATGAATCGGTGCTTAAACCCAACCGGCGCGCTTTTCCAGCAATGGCATCTGGCGTAAAAAAGGCACTTTCTAAAAATATATTATCAGTGCTATCTGATACTGATGTTAACTCACCACCCATAATGCCTGCCAATGCAATCACACCGCTGTCATCCGCAATTACCAAATCATCGCTGGCTAGCTTTACATCTGTGCCATTCAACAATTTAATTGGCTCATCTTTTGTAGCAAAGCGAACCTTAATAGCACCGCTCAACTTTGCCAAATCAAACGCATGCATGGGCTGGCCAAGCTCTATTAATACAAAATTGGTAATGTCAACAATCGCGCTAATGCTACGAATACCGCTGCGCTCTAAATTACGCAACATCCAATCCGGCGTTTTAGCTTGCGCATTCACTGATTCAATGACGCGGCCATAATAAGCAGGACAAGCATCAACAGCATCCACATTGACTGCCTGTGTCTTTGTGCTTTCAATTTTGGCTGATTCAAGTGTAGGTAAGCTGACAGGCGCGCCTGTAATGGCGGCCACATCACGCGCAATACCTAAAATGCTTAAGCAATCGGCGCGATTAGGTGTTAATTTCAATGTTAAGGCGTGGTCATTTAAATCCAAATATTGGCGAATATCTTGACCAGTTGGCGCGTCAGTTGGCACCTCTAACAAGCCGCTTGCTTCCGCTGCTAATCCTAACTCTTTGGCTGAACACATCATGCCAAACGATTCTACGCCGCGCACCTTGGCGGCTTTAATACTGATGCCTGGTAATTCTGCACCAACTAACGCACACGGCGCTTTTAAGCCCACGCGCGCGTTGCTGGCACCACATACAATTTGCAGGGTTTTATCAATACCGTTTTCTTTGCCAATATTCACTTTGCAAACTTGTAAGCGATCAGCATCAGGATGTTTAAGCGCTTCAACAATTTCGCCAATGACAATGTTGCCAAATGCAGGCGCAACAGGCGTCATTTCTTCCACCTCAAGCCCAGCCATTGTTAACGCGTGGCTTAAGGCTTGTGAATCTAAATTAGTATTAACAAATTGGCGCAGCCAGTTTTCTGAAAATTGCATATTGTTTTAGCCACAGAGAACAAAGAGAACACAGAAAAAATCTTTTGGATTTAATATTTTGTGAAACTCAATATGCTGCGACTTTAGTCCTTATCATCATTCTATAAATATTTGTTTGGTTATCTCTGTGAACTCTGTGTTCTCTGTGGCTAAAAATTACTTAAATTGCGACAAAAACCGCAAATCATTATTAAAGAAATGGCGCAAATCGTTTACACCGTAACGCAGCATGGCCAAGCGCTCTACGCCTAGGCCAAAGGCAAAACCGCGGTATTTTTCGCTATCGATATTCACATGTTTGAACACTTCGGGATGCACCATACCGCAGCCACCAATTTCCAACCAGCCACCGTTCCAGCTCATGTCCATCTCAGCTGATGGTTCCGTGAAGGGGAAAAACGATGGGCGGAATCTAACGGTTAAATCATCACGCTCAAAGAATTTCTGTAAAAAATCTTGCACCACGCCTTTTAAATTGGCAAAGCTGATATTTTCATCTACCCACAAGCCTTCGACCTGATGAAACATCGGTGAGTGCGTGGCGTCAGAATCCACGCGGTATACACGACCCGGCGCAATAATCTTTAAAGGAGGTGTCTGATTATTCTTCAGCGCATTTTCCATATAGTGAATTTGCACAGGCGATGTATGCGTTCTTAGAACGTTATTTTCATCGACATAAAACGTATCGTGCATGGCACGCGCAGGATGATTTTCAGGGATATTCAGTGCAGTGAAATTATAAAAATCCGTTTCAATTTCAGGCCCAGTAGCCACATCAAAGCCAATTGAATGAAACAACTCTTCAATACGACGTAAGGTTAAAGTAACTGGATGCAAACCGCCTTGTGACTGAGCACGTGCAGGCAAAGTAACATCCAATGATTCAGCTGCCAATTGTTTGGCTTGCTCGGCATTTAAAATAGCTTCGCGGCGCGCATTTAAAGCGGCTTCAACAGCTTGCTTAACCACATTAATGGCTGCACCCGCCGCAGGACGCTCTTCATTGGAAAGCTTGCCTAAGCCTTTTAGTGCATCCGTTAAGGCGCCTGTTTTACCCAGATATTTCGCTTTAGCGTTTTCTAAGGCGGGCATGTCATTACATGCATTAAAGTCGGCAAGCGATTCTGAAATGAGGTGTTCTAAATTAGTCATGCGATATTTTAACTTAAAGTAATGTGTTTGTTTATGTTTAACTGATTGATTATGAATATATATTTTTAAAAAACTCTCTAAAAATACTTGCACTAATAATTAATGCCATAAAAAAAGAGGCCGTAGCCTCTTTTTTAATTTTCAAACTAATTCAAGCAACTCTTAAGCAGCTAAACCAGCTTTTGCTAAATCAACAAATTTTGCAAATGCTGCTTTGTCGAATACAGCTAAATCCGCTAATACTTTGCGATCCACTTCAATTGAAGCTTTTTTCAAGCCATTCATAAAGCGGCTGTAAGTTAAACCTAACTCACGTGCACCTGCGTTGATACGGGCAATCCATAAAGTACGGAATTGACGTTTTTTCTGACGACGGTCACGGTATGCGTATTGACCAGCTTTCATTACCGCTTGCTTAGCAACGCGATAAACGTTTTTACGACGACCGCGATAACCTTTAGCGGCGTTTAATACTTTTTTATGTCTTGCGCGAGCGATGACACCACGTTTTACTCTAGGCATATCGATCTCCTTATTGTGTTGGCATCATAGCGCGAACGCGTTTGATGTCAGTTGGTGAGATGATCGAAGTGCCACGTAACTTACGTTTTTGCTTAGTGGTTTTCTTGGTTAGGATATGACGTAAATGTGAATGCGTGCGTTTCACTTTACCGTTACCTAAGAACTTAAAGCGCTTTTTGGCGCTGCTCTTTGTTTTCATTTTTGGCATTTTTTTCTCCTTGGAGGTTGATAAAGAGTGCCTAGGCATGCCATTTCGCCGTATCACTCAAAAATTTATTTACTCTGTTGCTGGTGCTTCTGTTTTCTCAGCTGTCTTTTCAGCAGGTTTCGCCGCTTTTGGTGCTTTAACGACTACTTTTTCTACTTTTTTAGGAGCTAATACCATCACCATTTGGCGGCCTTCCATTTTTGGAAACTGCTCAACCACAGCATGTTCTTGCAAATCTGCTTCTACACGTCTTAATAAAGCCAAACCAAATTCTTGGTGCGTAATTTCGCGGCCTCTAAAACGTAATGTAATCTTGGCTTTATCGCCCTCACCCAAAAAGCGGATGATATTACGTACTTTAATATTGTAATCGCCATCATCCGTACCGGGGCGAAACTTAATTTCTTTGATAACAACTTGTTTTTGCTTCAGTTTTTGCTCATGCTGACGCTTGCTTTCAGCATACTTAAACTTACCGTAATCCATCAATCTGCACACTGGGGGTGATGCGTTTGGCGCAATTTCAACCAAATCGATATCCGCTTCTTCTGCTTTCGCAAAGGCCTCGCGAAGACTTACAATGCCTAACGGCTCGCCTTCTTTGCCCACCAAACGAACCTCGGCAGCGGTAATATCGCCGTTGATTCGTGTATCTTTATCTTGTGCTATTGCTGGCTCCTAATCAAAAAAATTAAACCGCGCTACCTTGAAATTAAGCTAAACCTTCGCTTCGACTTCTGCTTTTAACCGAGCAATCAGCTCGGCAATCGGCATAGATCCTAGGTCTTCACCTTTTCTGGTACGCACGGCCACATGTCCTGCTTGCATCTCCCGCTCACCTGCAACAAGCAAGTAAGGCATTTTCTGCATTGAATGTTCGCGTATTTTATAGGTAATCTTCTCATTTCTCAAGTCAAAATCGCATCTAATGCCATTTTTCTTTAGATTTTCAACCACTTGCATCACATAATCGGCTTGGCTTTCAGAAATATTCAGTACCATCACCTGCACAGGGGCCAACCAAAGCGGCATGGCACCTGCGTAATTTTCAATCAAAATACCAATAAAGCGCTCCATTGAGCCCACAATAGCGCGATGCAACATAATCGGACGTTTGCGTGAATTGTCTTCTGCCACATATTCTGCGCCCAAGCGCTCTGGCAAGTTAGGGTCTAATTGAATGGTACCGCACTGCCATAAACGGCCTAGCGAATCTTTTAGCGTAAATTCAATTTTGGGGCCGTAAAACGCGCCCTCACCTGGTTGATATTCAAAATCTAAATTGTTTAATTTAAGCGCATTGGCAAGCGATGTTTCTGCCCTATCCCAATCTTCGTCTGACCCTATGCGCTTTTCAGGGCGAGTTGATAACTTAACTAATACATCGTTAAAGCCGAAATCGCCATACGCTTTATAGAGCATTTTAATAAAGTCGGCAACTTCTGCTTCTACTTGCTCTTCGGTACAAAATATATGCGCATCGTCTTGCGTAAAGCCGCGCACGCGCATTAAGCCGTGCAATGAGCCGGATGGTTCGTTGCGGTGGCATGAGCCGAACTCGGCCAAACGTAGCGGCAAATCGCGGTAGCTGTGTAAGCTGCTGTTAAAAATCTGCACATGACCTGGGCAATTCATTGGCTTAACGGCGTATTCGCGATTTTCTGAATTGGTAACAAACATATTGTCGCGATAATTTTGCCAGTGGCCCGATTTCTCCCACAAGGTTTTATCCATGATGGTCGGCGTACGCACTTCTTGATAATTATAATCTTTGAACATTTGGCGCATGTATTGCTCAACTTCTTGCCAAATGCTCCAACCACGCGGATGCCAGAACACCATACCCGGCGCGTCATCTTGCATATGGAAGTAATCCAGTTGCTTGCCTAATTTGCGGTGGTCGCGTTTTTCGGCTTCTTCTAGCTGAAATAAATACGCTTCAAGCTCTTCTTTATTGCGCCAAGCGGTGCCATAAACGCGTTGTAGCATCTCATTATTGCTATCGCCGCGCCAATAAGCGCCCGCTAATTTCATTAATTTAAACGCTTTTAATTTGCCTGTGTTTGGCACATGCGGACCGCGGCATAAATCGGTAAAGTTGCCCTCAGTGTATAAAGACACATCTTCATTAGCAGGAATTGAGGCAATGATTTCGGCTTTGTAATGTTCATTAATGCTTTTAAAATAAGCTACTGCTTCATCGCGCGGCAACACTTTGCGCGTTACTTGCTCATCTTTTTTGGCCAACTCGGCCATTTTCTTTTCAATTCCAACTAAGTCTTCTGGTGTAAATGGGCGTTTATATGAAAAGTCATAGTAAAAGCCATTATCAATCACAGGGCCAATAGTGACTTGGCAATCGGGAAATAATTCTTTAACCGCATAAGCCAATAAATGCGCGGTTGAGTGACGAATCACATCTAAACCGTCGTCGGATTTATCGGTAATAATCGCTAAATCGCTATCGGCTTCAATTAAAAAACTGGTATCAACCAACTGATTATTAACTTTACCAGCCAGCGCTGCCTTTGCTAAGCCTGCGCCAATATCCATGGCCACTTGCGCCACGGTTACTGGCGAATCAAAGTTGCGTTGCGAGCCATCTGGTAAGCGAATTACTGGCATATCAATCCAATTTAAATAGGTACTAATTTAGCATTTAAAAGTAAAGCTAAAACAATAAAAGCCGTTTTTTGAACGGCTTTGCACATTTTTGGTAGGCAGTACCAGATTCGAACTGGTGACCTCTTGGATGTCGACCAAGCGCTCTAACCAACTGAGCTAACCGCCTGTATTTTTCTTCACTTTTTGCGAAGTGCGAATTTTAGCTTAATACGGGTTTGCACGCAAACGCGCTGGTACAATTGCGCGGTGAAAATCGAAAATAAAAATCAGGCAAATTTTGATGCATTAATACAGTTACTTGGTATGCAAGGCTATGTGGTTTGTGATGATTTTTTGCCAACTGACACAATTTTGGCCCTGCGCGATGAAGCTTATAAACGTTATGCCAATGAGGATATGCGCGCCGCTAAAACAGGTTTAGTGAATAAAACGCAATCGGCGATTCGTGGTGATCATATTGCTTGGCTAGATGAATTAGATGAAAACCTTGCTATTCAAGCTTATTTTAGCCAAATGCACTGTTTAAAAGACGCGCTTAATCAGCAACTTTTCATGAATATTCAATCACTTGAAACGCATTTGGCCTTGTATCCGATTGGCGGAGTTTATCAAATACATTTAGACCAATTTAGCCATGGCAATAACGCAAAATCGCGCCAATTAAGCAGTATTTTATATTTGAATGATAATTGGCAAGCGGATGATGGTGGCGAATTGCGCCTGTATTTAAATGAGGAAGAATATTTAGATATATTGCCAACAGCTGGCAAGTTAGTGCTGTTTTTATCAGCCAAATTTTGGCATGAGGTAAGGCTTGCCAAACGAGAAAGGGCAAGCCTTACCGGCTGGTTTAGAAGCCGCGATTCTTTAATATTTTAAGGTTGCAATAAGCGCTGATACAAACTGGGGCTGGCGTAACCGTCTTGCGCCATGTGTTGGCTGGCTTGATATTGCCGAATTGCAGCTTGCGTTTTTAGGCCAGGAAAGCCATCTGGCTCACCACAATCAAAACCCAATTCATTTAACTTGCCTTGTAAGGCCCATAATTGGTTAAAACTCATCGCCTCTTTTTCGGCCAACGCGCCCGCCACAATGGGCTTATCACCCATTAATTGATTTGATAAATGCACAACCGATAAAGCGTAATTAACAGAGCGATTCCAATCCATAATCACATCAAAATTGCTAAACACCATAAAAGCTGGGCCATATTGGCCTTGTGGTAGCAAAATCGCGGCATTGGCATAATTGGGTATGGTTTTGCCTGCCATATCCAACACACCCAACTTGGCCCAATCAGTGGCCAGCTGGCGGTTATTCAGCCGCGCTTGGCTGTAATCAAAATTAGCCGGCAATTTTACCTCTATAGCCGCTACTTCATCTTTGCGCCATCCCACTTTGCTTAGATAATTGGCCGCCGACGAAAACGCATCGGGCAAGGATGTCCAAATATTAATGCGGCCATCCATATCGGCATCTACGCCATATTTAATTAAGGTAGAAGGCATAAATTGCATATGCCCCGAAGCGCCTGCCCAAGAGCCACGCATGCCGGCGACTGTGTTATGGCCAGCATCTACAATGCGCATGGTATCTAATAATTGATTGCGAAAAAATGCGGCGCGGCGGCCTTCATAAGCCAAGGTCATTAGCGCCGATGGCAAACCAAAATTACCTTTATTGCCGCCATAATTGGTTTCTAAACCCCAAAATGCAACCAATACTTGTTTTGTTACGCCATATTGCGTTTCAACTTGGTTTAATAAGTAATCTTGCTCTTGCAACACAACTCTGCCCTGAGCAATGCGCTCTGGACTAACACGCTTTTCAACATAGTTTAAAAAAGGCGATATAAATTCTGGCTGACCGCGATCTAGCACAATCACCCGCGGCAAATATTGGGCGGTTTTAAACGTATCTTCAATGGTTTGCGCTGAAATTTGCGCTTCTTTTGCCTCAGTTTTTAATGCTGAAAGCCAAAACTCAAAATATTCACTGCCATCCGCAAACGCTGGGGCACTGATTAATACAGAACCAGTTAATACAGCACCAGTTAATACAGTACTAGTTAATACCGTACAGATAAGTAAAGACGAAATCGCATTGACCATATAAAAAGCGACAAGTTTATAGCGGTTTTTTTGCATAAGCGTTAAATAGTTTCTAGTACTTTTTGGTAACCAATTTGGTAATTAGGGTATTGCAATTGAAAGGCTGTGGCACGTAAGCGTTTGTTACTTAAACGTTTTCCGCCGCTTGTGTCAGGGATTTTAATATGACTGGTGTCAATATTTAGCCTACTAGCCAGCCAAGTTAGCACAGAATATTGCAAGGTTGGCATATCGTCGGTGACAATATAACAGCGTTCAATTGGCTGTTGGCTTAGCGATTTTTGCACTAAAAATGCAATAAATCCTGCCGCATCATCGCGATGAATGCGATTGCTCCAGCTATTATTAACAGGCCAGCGACTAATATCTTTTGCCGTATTCACCATATATAAACGGCCCTCACCATAAATGCCTGAAAGCCTGAGTGCAGTTGTCTGACAAGGCAAACTGGTCAATACATTTTCAGCCTCTAGCAAACGTTCACCGCCAAAATCGGCAGGCTCTGCTGGCATATTTTCATCTAAAATAGTTGGCGTATTTTGCCCATAAACGCGCGTGCTAGAAACAAAAAATACATGCTGCAAATTGGTATTGTTGGTTTGCGTTGCCAATACGTTTTTTAATCCTTGCCCATAATGCGCGTGATAATTTTCATCCGTTTGTGCATTGGCAGCAATGCAGTAAATGATGATGGCGGGATTAAGATGATTGAGAACAGTTAATGTAGCCGATTGAGTCACATCGGCTGTAATGGTCTGCATGCCATGCGGCAAGTGTTGCTGGCTGATTCGCACACCAATCACCTCATGTTGCGTTTGATGCAATTGCAACGCGATTGCCGTACCTAAATCACCACAGCCTACTATTAATATTCTAGCCATTTATAAATTAGCCAAGCAGCGTTTTAAATTATCCATGCTGCGCTAAATATTTTTCCGCAAAAAATAGCGCCACAATAGTTTTGCCATCGGTAATTTCACCAGCTTGAATCATGCGCATGCAATCATCAAAAGAGGCCTCAAACACTTCTAACGATTCATCGGCATCGCGCTGATGCTGGCCAGCGCTTAAATTCCGCGCCAAATACATATGAATCACCTCATTAGAATAGCCGATACAAGGATGTTGATGGCCAAGCTTGACCCAATCACTGGCGCTGTAGCCGGTTTCTTCAAGCAATTCGCGCTGGCCGGTGATTAATATTTCCTCACCTGCGTCAATTTTACCGGCTGGTAACTCAATAAAAACCTGATGTAAGGGGTAGCGAAACTGACGTTCTAAAATAATATGGCCATTTGGCAATAGCGGCACAATCACCACCGCGCCGGGGTGCGTTACATACTCACGCTGGCTGGTGTGCCCATTTGGCAAACGCACTTGATCGCGCTTGACTGTTAACATACCGCCAGAGGCAATGGTTTCAGAGCTAATTAAGTGTTCGGTTAAATCTAATGGTAATGACTTCATTAATGTTTAATTGCCTGCTTAAATTGCATTTGTGCTAAAAGTATCGCATTTATTCACATCGCCCACTTTTAGGCCCTGATTAAACCAACGCACGCGCTGCTGTGAAGTGCCATGCGTAAAGCTATCTGGCACGGCATAGCCTTGCGCTTGTTTTTGTAATGCGTCATCGCCAATAGCGGCGGCGGCTGTCATCGCTTCTTCAACGTCACCCGCTTCTAAAATACGGTTTGCGCCATCGGCATGATGTGCCCAAACGCCCGCATAGCAATCCGCTTGCAGTTCTAAACGCACGGAATATTGATTGGCTTCTGCCTCGTTACGCGCACTTTGGCGTGCTTGTTGCACTTTATCTGATGTGCCCATTACGTTTTGAATATGATGCCCTACTTCGTGTGCAATCACATAAGCCTGTGCAAAATCACCAGGCGCTTTGAACTTGGTTTTCATTTCTTGGTAAAACTGCAAATCAATATACACTTTGCTATCGCCCGGGCAATAAAATGGCCCCATTGCGGCTTGACCTGAACCGCAAGCCGTTGGCGTTTGGCCGCTAAATAGCACCAATTTTGGTGCCGGATATTGTTGGCCAGCGTTGGCGAATATTTTGCCCCATGTATCTTCTGTGCTACCTAATACTTTAGCCACAAAAACCGCCATTGGGTCATCTTTGGGTATCGCTTGCGCTTCAACTGGCGCTTGCTGATTCAAACCTTGGCCGATATTAAGTACCACCGATGGATCTACCCCAAAATACATGGCAACCAATGCTAAGGCAATGGTGCCCACGCCAATGCTTTTTCCGCCAATCGGTGAACCACCACCGCCACGTCTGTCTTCTACATTACTGCTTTCGCGTTCGTTACCTAAGCGCATTTTTATACCTCTAATTAGCTACAGTTAAAACCTTACTTGGATTTTATTACAACGAGGTAATAATTTCTTAACATTTTTAAGTGAGTATGTAACAAATCATTAAATGTTTGTGATTTGTTGCTGTAAAAAATTCAATATGCTTAATTGTTATTAACAATTGCATCTTTAGATTATTTATCTTCAATTCATTGACTTAGCGAATAATTCGCATCTAAAATGTAATCTCACTAAAAAGATAGTAGGAGTACCAAAATGTTAAACTCAATTATTCGCACACCAGCGCTAATTTTAACAGTACCGCTATTCGCCTTAATAGCCGTTAGCTATCCAGCGCATGCAGAAATTTATAAATGGCGTGATAACAGAGGGGTTATTCAATACTCCGATCGTCCGCCAGTAGAAAGCTTTACAAAAGTAACGCGTAATGAAATGGTAAACGCATTACAAACTAAAGATTTATGTGCAGTTGGCCCAATTGTAAAAAATAGCCCAATTAACGTGGCTAGCAATCAAAATGCAGGTGCGTTTTTCTCTAAATTTTTTAGACTAAGCACAACAAGCACTGCACCAACTACAAGCTTATTTAAAACTAGCGGTAGTTCAGCCAAGTTAATCAGAACAAGCTCTACCAGCACATTAACAACAAGCAGTACAGGTACTGCAAGTACATCAGGTACTAACACATTTAAAAATACATCATTTTTGGCTGGTGGAAAAAACGTCACTGTTTTAAATTTTTCAAAAAAACCCATTAAAACTGTTACTACTACACCTACAACCACCACACCAACCACTACACCAACCACTGTTACAACTACACCAACGACTACAGCACCAACCACCACGACCACAACTGCGCCAACTACAACAGCACCAACCACCACCACAACAGCGCCAACTACAACCGCACCAACAACCACAGTAGAAGCAGCACCTGTTGTAGTGGCAACGGCAAGCCCAGCACCAACAACCACTACAACTACCAATACATCAGCAAATTTAATTCAAGTTGGTTTAATGCCTGCGGTAGATATTAGTAAAAATATGGTTCCAGCTGTTGGTTTTAATAGCTTAAGAATTAAAGCGACAACAGAAATTGCTCCTAATAGCGGCGGCGAGTTTAGAATCGGTTGTGCATACAGTCACATGAGTAATGATGACCCGCTGGTATATCCAAATCAACAGGGTGCAGCCCATCATCACACTTTTTTTGGCAACACTTCAGTCAATTTCAAAAGTGATTTAAATACTTTTGGGGCTGTTGGCAATAGCACTTGTTTTGGCGGGATTATGAATCGCTCCGCCTACTGGGTGCCGTCTATGATTAACACTGAAACAAATGAACCTATTGTGCCAAATGACAACGCACTTATTTATTACAAAAGCGGGGTAATTGATGGGACTCTGATTAAAGCGCCGCCAAAAGGCTTGCGTATGATTGCTGGCAATGCAAAAGCAACTAATAATAGTGTCTATAACAATACCGGCTTTACTTGTCACCCAGGTCCTAACTCAACTCGTACTAGCTGGCCTAGAACGATGGAAATTCCTAGCGGAAGTAAATGCGAAACTGGTGATGATTTAATGTTTTCAGTATTCTTCCCTCAATGCTGGGATGGAGTTAACTTAGACAGCCCTAATCATAAAGACCATATGAAATATCCTAGTCATCGTACAGATCAATTACCAAACTTTTATTGTCCAGCAACACATCCAATTGCTATTCCTCAAATTACCGTTAATGTGCATTTTAGGGTAACTAGTGTGGATAAGTTAGAAAAATGGCGTTTAGCAAGTGATAATTATACATTTAATGGTACTAACGCTGGGTATTCGGCTCACAGTGATTATGTGGAAGGCTGGGATCGAACCGCTATGGAAGGTATTATCAAAAATTGCATAAACGGTAAAAAAGATGGACATGCGCATCTTATGTGCGACGGACGGATGTTCTATTAGACATTAACTAACTAGATTTAAAAATAAAGGCCAGCATTGCTGGCCTTTATTTTTTCAACAACACTTATTTTTTCCACAAGACTTTATAGATAAATCCTGGAAACGCAAACACCAAGAACAAACTAAACGTCACGGCATAGAACTCCCAGCCTTGCGTTGAGGTTTGTCCAAATGTTGATTGTTCTGCGTAAAAGCCAATTGCTCCCACCACAAGGTACAAGACTATCAACTCTAATAGGCACCATGCCAAGTTTTTAGTATTAGATTTTAATGGTATGGCATAGAACAGTTTATTTGAAAACCAAGGTAGATTAGCCGCAACAAATGCCAATATTAAGATAATCGTTTGGGTCATGTAATGGCTTACTGATGATTTTAAATGGTATTAAAGCGACTATTGAAGACTAAGTGAAATAGCCACACCGCAAACTTGCATCAATGTTTGTGGCATGATGCCTAACAGCAACAAAGCAACCGCATTGATGCTTAGCACTAACTGCATATCAGCTGGCGCAGAGATTGGCATATTGTCTTTAGGCGCATCGAAATACATGAGTTTTACAATGCGCAAATAGTAAAATGCGCCAATGGCGGCCATTAAAACGGCAAAAACCACTACCCACAAGAATCCGGCCTGAAGTGCTGCTTGCAATACGGTAAATTTGGCGTAAAACCCAAGTGTTGGTGGCACGCCAGCCATACTAAACATGGTGATTAGCATCAAAAAAGCGGCCCATGGACTGCGTTTATTTAAGCCTTTTAAATCATCTAAATTTTCAGCCTCAAAACCTTGTCGGCTTAACAAAAGAACCATACCGAAACCTGACAATGTCATTAACACATAGGCAGTGATATAAAACATGCTGGACGCGAAACCGTTTAAATTGGCGCTCATCAAGCCAAATAGTAAAAAGCCAATGTGCGAAATAGTGGAATACGCCAACATGCGTTTTAAATTGGTTTGTGCGATGGCGGTGATGTTACCAATGGCGATGGATAATACCGCCATAATCAACAGCATATCTTGCCAATCGATTGCTAATGGGTACAAACCTTGGGCCAATAAGCGGATGGTGATGGCAAATGCGGCAAATTTAGGCACAGAGCCAATTAGCATGGTGATAGAAGTTGGCGCGCCTTGGTAAACATCGGGCACCCACATTTGAAACGGTACCGCGCCGAACTTAAACGCCAAGCCCGCTACAATAAACACCAAACCCAAAATCAATACAGGATTTTTCGGGTTCGTTTCAAGCAAAGCACTGCTGATTTCTGAAATATTTAAGCTGCCAGTCATGCCATAAATCATGCTCATGCCATACAGCAACATGCCAGAAGCTAGCGCGCCTAACACAAAGTATTTCATCGCCGCTTCTGTGGCGCGCGCGTTATCTCTGTCAAACGCCACCAATGAATACAAGCACAATGAAAGTAGCTCTAAGCCCATATATATGGTTAACATGCTTTGACCGGAAATCATAATCATCATGCCCAGCATGGCAAACAGCACCATGGCGTAATACTCGCCTCTGAACATGCCGCGCTGCTGAATGTATTGGCGAGTGTAAACCAACATCATCGATGTGCCTAAGAATGTCATCAGCTTTAATATATCGGCAAGCGGATCATCCACAAACATATTGGAAAAAGCATAACCAACGGCAGGATTATAGGTACTAACAGTAAAGTAAGCCGCTGCAAGCAAGGTAAATTGCGCCAAACCATAAATCACGATGCGATTTTTTGGTTTGATAAATAAATCCAGCAGCAAAATAAACATTGCCATGCACAGCACGGTAAGTTCTGGCAATACGGTAATCAGGTCAGTTTTGATATATTCCATTGTTTTTCTACTAATGTTTTTCTACTAACTAAAATTTATAGCCCAGCAACTGGCAATTTGCTCATTGCCATGTGATTTAAAAATTGTGCCGCTGTGGCATGTGTAAACTCAGTAAGCGGTTGTGGATACACACCAAAGCCAATCACCATTAAAGCTAACACGCTCAATATTAAAAATTCGCGTTTGTTTAAATCTTTTAATTCAGCCACATGAGAGTTGGCAATATCGCCATAAAACACGCGTTTCACCATCCACAAGCTGTAGGCTGCGCCAAATATCAAGGTGGTAGCCGCTAAGAATCCAACCCAAAAGTTGTATTTAACAGCCGCTAAAATCACCATAAATTCACCCACAAAACCCGATGTAGCTGGCAAGCCGCTGTTGGCCATGGCAAACAATACGGCAAAGGCCGCAAATATAGGCATGGTATTCACTACCCCGCCGTAATCGGCAATTTGACGGCTGTGCATACGGTCGTACAGTACACCCACGCACAAGAACATGGCGGCTGAAATAAAGCCATGTGAAATCATTTGCACAATAGCGCCTTCTAAACCCAATTGGCTGAACAGGAAGAACCCTAAAGTCACAAAACCCATATGCGAGATAGAAGAATAAGCAATTAGCTTTTTCATGTCTTTTTGCACCAATGCCACTAAGGCAATGTACACAATGGCAATTAATGACAAGGTAATCATAAAGCCAGATAAGTAATGCGCGGCATCGGGGGCGATTGGCATGGCGAAGCGCAAGAAGCTATAGCCGCCTAATTTCAACATAATCGCCGCCAATATCACAGAACCACCGGTAGGCGCTTCAACGTGTGCATCTGGCAACCAGGTATGCACTGGCCACATAGGGATTTTGACCGCAAATGCCATAAAAAACGCCATAAAAATCAGCACTTGCGCGTTAAGTGGCAATGGCAATTGGTAGTAATCCACAATCTCAAAACTACCCGTTTGATGATATAAGTAGATAAAGGCCACCAACATTAATAGCGAGCCAAGCAAGGTATACAGGAAAAACTTAATGGTTGCGTACACGCGATTTTCGCCGCCCCAAATACCAATCACTAAGAACATTGGGATTAGCATCGCCTCCCAAAATACGTAGTAAAGCAAACCATCTAAGGCGCTAAAGACGCCAATCATCAAGCCGCTCATAATCAAGAAGGCCGCCATATACTGCGCAATATTATTGGTAATCACTTCCCACGCCGCAATCACCACAATCACGGTAGTAAAGCTGGTTAGCAATATCAAAGGCGCGGCAATGCCATCCGCACCCAAGTGATAATTAGCGTTAAATGCCGGAATCCAGCGCGCCATTTCTTGGAACTGAAAGCCACCATCAGCGTAATTAAAATGCGTGTAAAGCGGCAAGGTAACGGCAAATGCCGCTAGGCTACCCGCCAACGCAAGCCAGCGCGTAAAATTCGGCTTGTTGTCGTTTCCCAACATCAATACAACAACACCAGCCAACATTGGCAGCCAAATTGAAAAACTTAGCACATGGCTATTTAAAAAATCCATTTGCATCACTTAATTTATTTTGATAAAAAAGGTTAAGAACAGAAACACGCCAATAATCATGGCAAAAGCGTAGTGATAAATCAGGCCAGATTGCAAATGACGCACCTTGCCAGATAGGCGGCCAATCAAGCGCGCCGTACCATTTACAATAGCGCCATCAATTAGCTGAATATCACCAATTTTCCAAAGTTTTTCGCCAATCATGCGCGCGCCACCAGCAAATACGCGTTCGTTAAACGCATCAAAACCGTATTTATTTTCTAAAATTTGATTAATCAAACTGAATTTTTTCTGAATAGAGGCTGGAATATCTGGGCGTTTCATGTAAAAGAACCAAGATAGCAACACGCCAGCAGCAGCCAACGCAAAAGGTAAAGTCATTAAGCCATGCAAGGCCATGCCTGCTGGCGAATGCAGAATTTCATGAAAATGATGCGTTAGCGTTTCCATGGCAGGATGGGCTTCGTTATTAACAAAAATCACACCATTGAAAAAGTCACCAAACAGCATTGGTTCAATGGCAATGTAGCCGATAACCACAGAAGGAATGGCCAATAGAATCAATGGTAGCTTAACGACCCAGCCTGGCTCATGCGGGTCATCAGTTGGGCTTAAACCGTGATGATGGTCATGTGCGTTATGCGCATGCGTTACATGGCGCCATTTTTCTTTACCGTGGAATACTAAAAAGTACAATCTAAACGAGTAAAAAGCGGTCACAAAAACGCCTGCTAATACCGCAAAATAGGCAAAGCCGCTGCCAGTAATATTTGAAAACTTAACCGCTTCAATAATGCTGTCTTTTGAATAAAAACCGGCAAAAAATGGCGTACCGATTAACGCTAATGAGCCGATTAATGAGGTAATCCAAGTTACCGGCATATACTTTTTCAAGTTACCCATATTGCGAATATCTTGATCGTGATGCATGCCCATAATCACAGAACCTGCCGCTAAAAACAGCAATGCTTTAAAGAATGCATGCGTCATCAAGTGGAAAATAGCCACTGAATAAGCGGATGCGCCTAAAGCAACTGTCATATATCCAAGCTGAGATAGCGTTGAGTAAGCCACCACGCGTTTGATATCGTTTTGGATAATGCCCAAAAATCCCATAAATAAGGCGGTAATCGCGCCAATTATCATCACAAATGATAAGGCTGTAGTGGATAACTCAAACAACGGCGACATGCGTGCCACCATAAAAATACCCGCTGTTACCATGGTTGCGGCATGAATCAAGGCTGAAATTGGCGTTGGGCCTTCCATTGAATCGGGCAACCAAACGTGTAGCGGCACTTGCGCCGATTTACCCATTGCGCCAATAAACAGCAAGATACAAGTCACTGTCATTAACGACCATGACACATTTGGAATAAGCGATATTTGAACGTCAGCAAGCGAAGGCGCTAACTCAAATACGGTTGCGTAATCTAAGCTGCCAGCGTAATAAAGTACCATGCCAATGCCCAATAAAAAGCCAAAATCGCCGACGCGATTGACTAAAAATGCTTTTAAGTTGGCGTAAATGGCCGTTGGGCGTGTGTACCAAAAACCAATTAATAGATAAGAAACCAAGCCTACTGCTTCCCAGCCAAAGAATAGCTGCATAAAGTTATTGCTCATCACCAGCATTAACATGGCAAAGGTAAACAATGAGATATAGCTAAAAAAGCGGCTATAGCCCGGGTCTTCTTGCATATAGCCAATGGTGTACACATGCACCATTAGCGATACAAATGTCACCACAACCATCATCATGGCGGTTAAATTATCGATCAAAAATCCAACGTTAAATTGAATATCGCCAGATGTGAGCCATGTATACAAATTGTAATTAGCGGTGTAGCCGTTAAGCGTTGCTTTAAACACAATTACAGACAGCACAAACGCTGCGCCAACACCTGCAATGGTTAACCAATGCGCAGAAGCGCGCGGTAAATAGCGGCTAAACAGGCCTACGACCACCGCAGCGATTAAGGGCAATAAAACAATTAATAAGGATATTTGTGGCAGTGTCATTTTTGTGTATTTTAATTATTAAGGTATTAACTTAAAATTTATTAGCCTTTTAATGTGTCTAAATCGTCTACGTTAATGGTGCGTAAATTGCGGAATAACACCACTAAAATAGCCAAGCCAATTGCAGACTCTGCCGCGGCTACCGTTAGTATAAAAAACACAAATACTTGGCCGGCGATATCGTTTAAATAGTGTGAAAACGCAATAAAATTAAGGTTAACCGCTAACAGCATTAACTCAATCGCCATCAGTAAAATAATCACGTTTTTGCGGTTTAAAAAGATGCCAATCACGCTAATGGCGAATAGCAGCGCGCCAAGTACAAGATAATGCGACAAACCAATTGATGTCATTATGATTTATCCTTTTCTACGGCTGGCGCTTCTGCTGGCGGCGCTTCAACTACGGCATCCATTTTCACAATACGCAATCTGTCTTGTTTTTTAACCAAAACTTGCTCTGCCGGATTCATGGATTTATTATCTTGGCGATCTCTTAAGGTTAAAACAATAGCGGCAATAATCGCCACTAAAAGCACCACAGAAGCCAACTCAAACGGCAGCAAATAATCGGTATACAGCACGCGGCCTAGCTCAGCGGTATTGCTGTAATCGGCTGGTTTGCTGACTACTTGCGCGGTTGCAAAGTATTTACCGCTAAGTACCATGACCATCTCAACCGCCATCAGCAGGCCAATGGTGCCAGCCATGGGTAAATATTCCCAAAAACCTTCGCGTAGCTTGTCGATATTAATATCTAGCATCATCACCACGAATAAAAATAGCACCATCACCGCGCCTACATAAACCAGTACCAGCGCAATCGCCAAAAATTCCGCTTCTAATAACAGCCAAATTCCAGCAGCGGTAAAAAACGCCAGTACCAAATGCAAAGCGGCGTGCACAGGGTTGCGCGTGGTAATCACGCGAATACCCGCAAACAACAAAATGGCGGCTAGAGCGTAAAAAATAAAGTCGTTAAATATCATCAGTTTTAGTCTTAGTTGTAATTATCTAAAAGCTTTATCTTGCAAACGGTCTGCCGCGATTTGTTTTTCATGCTTATCGCCAACTGCCAGCAACATTTCTTTGGTGTAAAGCAAATCACCACGTTGCTCACCGTGATAATCAAAAATACGCGTTTCTACAATGCTATCTACAGGGCAAGATTCTTCGCATAAACCGCAGAAAATACATTTGGTTAAATCAATATCATAACGCGTGGTGCGGCGCGTATTGTCTTCGCGTTGTTCAGATTCGATGGTAATGGCCATGGCTGGGCAAACCGCTTCGCACAATTTGCAGGCAATGCAACGCTCTTCACCGTTTGGATAGCGGCGTAGCGCATGCAAACCGCGAAAACGATTCGATTGCGGCGTGCGCTCTTCTGGGTATTGAATAGTGATTTTGCGTGCAAAAAAGTAACGGCCCGTTAACGCCATGCCTTTTAGCAGCTCCCATAGCATTAAGCTACCAAGTGTATTTTTAATCGTATTAAACATATTAATTTAACCAGTAAGCCCTAATGAAACAGATAAGCTAGGTTGGTTTGCATCATCGCACCGACGAATATAATCCATACCAAGGTAATAGGAATAAATATTTTCCAGCCCAAACGCATGATTTGGTCGTAACGATAACGCGGAAATGTAGCCCTAAACCATAAAAAGAAGAATACCAAGAAACACATTTTGGCAAAAAACCACAAAATACTATCGGGTAAGAATGGGAATGGCGATAACCATCCACCTAAGAACATGGTGGCCGCAAGCGCACAAACCAACCAGATATTGGCGTATTCTGCCAAGAAAAATACCATAAACCCAGGGCCAGAATATTCCACATGGAATCCAGCCACAATTTCAGATTCACCTTCGGCCACGTCAAACGGGGCGCGATTGGTTTCTGCTACCGCACTAATAAAATACACCACAAACAAAGGGAATAATGGGATGAAATACCAATGCCAGAAACCGCCGGCTTGGCCCATAACAATTTTGCCTAGATTTAATGAGTTGGCGCACATCAATACGCCCACCAAGGCAAAACCCATGGCAATTTCGTAAGACACAATTTGTGCCGCAGAGCGCAAGCTGCCTAAGAAGGCATATTTAGAGTTAGACGCCCAACCAGCAATAATCACCCCGTAAACCGCCACCGATGTCATGGCTAAAATATACAATAGCCCGGCATCAAGATTGGCTAAAACCAATGTGGCATCAAACGGAATTACCGCCCAAGCGGCAAAGGCTGGTGCAATGGCTAAAACTGGCCCAATAAAAAATAGCGCTTTATTGGATGCCGTTGGTATCACAATTTCTTTGAATATCAGCTTAATCGCATCGGCAAAGGGTTGTAGCAAACCAAAATAACCCACTCGGTTTGGCCCCACCCGCACTTGCATGTAGCCAATCACTTTACGTTCAGCCCAAGTTAAGTAAGCCACAGCAATCATCAACGGCAATACGATGGCGACGATTTTAATCAGCGTCCAGCCAGTTAGATGCACCGCATCCCAATAGCTACCAAATAAATTTGCTAGAAAATCCATCAGGCAACCACTTTCATCATGGTTGTTTCATAAGGCTGGTAAAGCTCTTTACTGGTTTTTTCAATCGTAATATCGCCCATCAAATCACCCAAACCGCTGGTTAATTCATGCGATGCCGCAACGCGTACACAACCCATCGCCACATGATTATCTAATTTAACTTGTAAAACGGCGCTGCCTTTATCTTGGCTGGCCAACACAATATCACCTTCTACCAAGCCTAATTGCGCCATTTGTTCGGCACGCATGCGCGCCATTGGGCGGATATTGTATTTGGTTTTTTGTAATGGTGTAGAGCGGCGCACGATTGGATCGGATTCGTATTGCGGCACTTCGCCAATACGTTGCAAACCAGCCGATTTAATATTAACTTCAATTTCAACTAATTCTTTTAGATTATTGTTTAAGCTACGCCACACCACGGTTGAAGGTTTTTCACCTTTAAAAATGGCGTTTTTAACGGCTTCGCTGCTATCAAAATCAAAGCCTTGCAAATCTAGCGTATTGGCTAAAACGCGCAATACTTTCCATGCGGGTCGGCACTCACCAAGCGGCTTGGCAACGGCAGCAAAGCTTTGCACGCGCCCTTCCATGCTCATAAAGCTGCCAGACGTTTCGGTAAATGGCGCGATTGGCAGCAACACATCGGCATTTTCTAGCGCTTCTGATTTAAAAGCGGTTAACGCCACTACGCACTCAGCTTGCGCCATGGCGGCTTTTGCTAAAGCAGCATGTTGGCAATCTAATTCCGGCTCAACATTTAATAATAAATAGGCTTTGCGTGGCACTTCTAACATGGCGCGCGCATGCATGCCGGTGGGATTTGGCATTACGCCCATTAAGTGCATGCCAGTGCTATTGGCCGCCGCTGGCAATATGCCACCTTTGGCGCCACAAATGCCGCCAATCGCTTCCATAATGCTGTACATTTCGGTAAAACGTGGATCACTTAATCCCATATTACCCAAGAAAATGCCCACTTTTGGCGCAACCAAATCCACTGTACCGTTTGCACCGGCCAAGCCGGCTAAGCTTTCAGCCATGGCATACGTATTAGGGCGCACTTTAATGGTTTCTAGCAATTCGTTAAGTGATGGCGGTAAGCATAAAGACAACCGTTGCAAGCCAGACATGGCTTTTAAGATTTGGCCCAATACATTAACCATATCATTTGGGCGCACAATCACTTTGTGCGCAACGTGCATTAACGGGTCGTTATCTAGTGGGCTAATAATGGATAATTCTGCACCGTTGGCAACCGCTTTACGGAAACGTTGTGCCAACAATGGATGCTCATTGCGCAAGTTGGAGCCGATAATCAAGATACGGTCTAATTCTTCAATTTCTTGAATATTACAGCCCATCCAAGGCGTACCAACTCGTTTTCCATCTAATCTAAAATCAGTTTGACGCAAGCGATAATCCACATTGCCGCAACCCAACCCATTGGCTAACTGCTTGATTAAATGGCCTTCTTCCATGGTGCTATTAGGCGAAACCAACACACCTAAAGAATCAGCACCATGTTGATTAGTAATGTCTTTAATTTGACCAGCGGCAAACTCTAAAGCGGTTTTCCAATCGGTTTCTACCCACGCGCCGTTGTGCTTAATCATCGGCACTTTTAAACGGTCTGGGCTATTTAGGCCAACGTAGGAATATCTGTCACGATCGGATAGCCAGCATTCGTTAATGCTTTCTTTTTCACGCGGCAAGACGCGCATGACTTTATTATCTTTTACATGCACTTCAATATGTGAACCCAAACCATCATGCGGCGCAATGCTAGGGCGACGTGTCAGCTCCCAGCTGCGTGCTGAATAGCGGAATGGTTTGTTGGTTAATGCGCCCACTGGGCACAAATCAATGATATTTCCGCTTAGCTCTGAATTAACCGATTTATCCACATAAGCGGTGATTTCCGCATGCTCACCACGGCCCACAAGGCCAAGCTCTTGCATGCCGCCCACTTCTTTTAAGAATCGCACACAGCGCGTACATTGAATGCAGCGCGTCATATCGGTACTGATTAACGGACCAATATTCTTATTTACTACAACGCGTTTTTCTTCGGTATAACGTGATCCACTAGTGCCGTAAGCTACCGCGATATCTTGCAAATCGCATTCACCGCCTTGATCGCAAATTGGGCAATCCAGCGGGTGATTAATCAGCAAAAATTCCATCACGCTTTTTTGCGCTTCAACCGCCGATTTACTACGGGTAAAAATCTTCATGCCATCGGCAACTGGCGTTGCACAAGCGGGCAATGGCTTATTAAACTTTTCAACTTGCACCAAACACATGCGGCAATTAGCCGCAACGGATAGCTTTTTGTGATAGCAAAAACGCGGAATCGCAATGCCGACCTTGTCAGCCGCATCAATGATGGTGCTGCCGTGTTCGACTTCTAGTGGTTTGCCGTCTATTTCAATATTTAACATTGTTTGTTTGCCGTTTATTTTACTGACTAATTGCCGTCTACCATGCTTTTGCCGTGGGTAATGTAATACTCAAACTCAGGTCTAAAATGCTTAATAAAACTTAATACAGGTGTCGCCGCCGCGTCGCCTAGTGCACAAATGGTACGGCCAGAAATATTATTACTGACATCTGTCAGCAAGTCTAAATCTTCCATTTTGCCTTTACCATCTACAATGCGGCTAATGACGCGATATACCCAGCCAGTGCCTTCGCGGCAAGGCGTGCATTGACCACAACTTTCTTCATAGAAGAAATAGCTTAAACGTTTTAGCGTTTTTACCATGCAAGTAGTGTCATCCATCACAATCATTGAACCAGCACCCAAGCTAGAACCAGCCTTGCTTAAACCATCGTAATCCATGGTGGCGTTTTGAATCATTTCGGCTGTCATCACAGCTGTAGATGGCCCGCCTGGAATCACCGCTTTTAATTTTCGGCCTTTCCAAATACCGCCTGCTAGCTCTAACAATTCGGTAAAAGGTATGCCCATATTAACTTCATAGTTACCTGGCTTTTCTACATGGCCAGAAACTGAAAATAATTTGGTACCGCCAGAATTAGGCACGCCTAAATCGGCAAATGCTTGGCCACCGTGCTGCAAAATCCACGGAATGCTGGTGTAGCTTTCGGTATTATTCACATTAGTCGGCTTGCCAAAAACGCCATAACTGGCTGGAAATGGCGGCTTAAAGCGTGGCTGGCCTTTTTTGCCTTCAATCGATTCAATTAATGCGGTTTCTTCGCCGCAAATATAAGCGCCGTACCCATGCACAGCATGCAAATCAAAACTAAAATTACTGCCAAATAAGTGCTCACCTAAATAGCCAGCCGCTTTTGCTTCATGCAATGCTGCTTCAAAAATATCGTAATCTTGCCAAATTTCGCCATGAATGTAGTTGTAACCTACCCGCGCGCCCAATGTGTAGGCGGCAATCGCCATACCTTCAATTAATTGGTG
>Ga0326733_1000083_pt1 | contig 33699 bp, 25 predicted proteins | sample 14_GP2_308_FD_207946 | JGI IMG/M metagenome (GOLD analysis project Ga0326733, IMG submission 207946) | Glacier ice microbial communities from Ngari, Tibet, China - 14_GP2_30.8 | ecosystem: Environmental > Aquatic > Freshwater > Ice > Glacier | place: China: Ngari, Tibet | collected 2018-07-17
TGCGAGGACTACGCCGCCGAATGCCAGAGCGATGCCGTGTCTAAGCATCGTTCGAACGGCGTCTTCCAGATCATCTCGATGGTATGCTCTGGTAGCGCGGCTATTATCCCTCATATTCAGAACGTAAGTGTAATTGCCAGTAGTAGCATTGTGAGTGCAGTAGGCGCGGCATCGCTAGTAGCCAATGCGATTCAGTCCGTGTGTTCTTTCGAGAAGAGTGCGAGTATCGAGCGCGGCGCTGCGCTTCAACTACGCGACCTCTCCAAGGAACTGCGATTACAGTTGAGCCGACCTCTCGTATTGAGATGGCCTGATCCGTTCGAGCGAATGCAAGTCTTCGAGGATAAGTTCAATGACATCATGCGTAATATCAGCCCGAAAATCGTCACTAATGACATTAAGGATAAGATTAAAGCGGCGCGGCGGCAGAGGATACGGCCGCGGCGGGCGATGTCGTGAAAGTTGACGAAGAGAGATTGATTCGGAACCAATAAAAATCCTTTGTATAAAGGATGGTCGCTTTACGCTACAGTTGTAATTACGCCGGAGAATGCGAGGTCGACGACCAAGGCGAATTCGCCTCCGAAGCCGCATGCCTTGTAAATTGCGCCGCCCAAGAAGCAAAGGAAATTAACTACCTGATCTTCGAGTATGATTGGGAGGCGGCGCGTGTGCTAGCACCGTCAGATCTAGTCGCGGTAGTACGCCGCATCACAGGTGCTACGATTGCACGCGGTGAGGTGCGGTGTATCTTTGAAGCGATGATCCTCCAAGATTACGAGCTCTTAGCGCTTGTTGATGTGTTGTTACCATGGATCCGACGCGTCCATCCGTATTCGTTACTCTTTGAGGTGCCGATTGGATCGTTATCACCCGAACAAGTGGTGACCTTTCCGATTCTATCGGACGTAGACATCACTGCCCTCGTCGTCGCACAAGGCTTACCACTGGCGAATCTTATCCGTGGCGATGTCGTGCGTTTAATGGACATTCCGGTGAATCAGGGGCGGTATGTCAGTTACAACAGCGCCTCTGAACTTGTTGAACGCACTGCCTATCAAGGGTATGCCCGCGGTTCCGTTTACGCAATCAACAACTTCCCACGAGTTGATTATTTTCGATATACGTTACTAGGAAACGCTGTTGTATTTCGCAAGGAGGGTCTAGCACAGTTCGCGGACTTACCGGTGACAAGAATAACATCGAAAGTATGGGCTTTAAAAGCAGATCTCTACACCATCTACACCAAAGACATCGAAGCCTTGCGTATAGAGTGGAATAGGTATCCTGTTTTCGCAAAATTATACTTTCATACATCGTGGCTTGGCGAGGGCGGCGCATTTGATCTCTATAGTGATCCGCAGTAGTAGGATGAAATTGACTGAACTGTAAGACCGATGTGTACGAAACTGGGTGAAGTTCCAACTTCACGATAACCGCTTCATAAATCGGGTCTGTTCGTCCTTAACGATGACCCGAATATCACGATGTGATAGGGAACTACACGAACCTCTTTTTGACTCTTCCTCTTTTCTGCTACTGAAATACTAGAGGGTCAAAAGATTCCCTTTGCGTGAAGATGACAAAGCTACCAATGAACATGGACGCGGGCAAGCTAATGACGAGCGACGGGAGACGGGGGTACAGCAAGGCCGAACTCCTTGCGCTCTGTGTAGAAAGCGGCGTCAACTGTGCTAAGAGTTGGATCAAACCGAAGATAGCAGGTTGTCTACTGAAGGCACTGCATGAGGCCGGCTTGTTGGAATTAAGAGCCTCTGCGACCGGATCGGTCGCAGTAGCGGTAGGCTGTTGCTCGCTTAACACCGACGGAAAAATCTGTCGCAACAAAGGCAAGTACTCTATAGACGAGAAGCAGTACTGCCACGTCCACGCCAAAGCTGCGAATAAGGGTGCGGCGATTGTCGGCGCCCAGACAAACGAAGCTTTCGGAGTTGCAGTCGAACTTGCCATCTGTCGATTGGCTGGAATCGACGAGAAGAACGTGGATCCTGACCGCGCGGCACCCTATGACCCAGATGATTCCGTTCTAGCTGCGTGTTTACGAAATACATTCGGAGACTTGCTCGATGAACTGGAGGAATACATCGGACCGAGTAATAACGCACTCGGCGACTTCCGCCTACGCTCCGGCAAGTACCTGTCGATCAAGTCCCACCAGCTTCGCGGTGGGAAGGTCTGTCCGAATCGCTCGGGGCAGCCATCTGTTACGCGCTGGCTTGAGATCTTTTCTATTCAATACGCACCGAACGCCACTGCTGATCAGATCAGTGGTATCCGTGCGACGATGCGCGGACAAACCGCGGAGCTTCTCAAGATCTACTGTTCCGATCTGTTCAAGACAGAGTACAGCCTCCTCGTCAGGGTGGAAGTCGATGGCTACAGTGCGCAGCTGGTCGATCGACAACAACCCTACGACTTTGAGCAAAAACACATAACTTTCAGCAACGAGATCGTCGAGTTTAAGAGCCTCAGCGTCAGGTACAAGGGAAGATCGCTGGGTGAGTTCCAACTTCACAGTAATCGCTCCAGTCCCAAATTTCGATTTAAGACATCTGTCATTCTGGATCTACTCCGGTTATAAATACACTTCATATGAAAAGTGTATCCCTTACTCCAAGCGCGCCTCCTCGGCTCTTTCCGTCACCGCTCCCGCCTCGCACACCACCAGATACTCCGTCACCTCCTTACCGGTAGCCTTTGCCTGCGACTGAAACCGCTTGTACTGAACCTCGTACAAGATTACCTTCCCTTTACCCAGTAATAACTCCACGATACTCTCGAGTGGAATAATACCATCCGACGAGTAGCTCAGCATCAACACTTTCCAGTGAAAACGATCTACTACCGTCTTCAAGGCGACGAAAGCATTGTCGCGCGCCTTGCTACAGAAAGTGGACTTGGGATAGGGTGGTAACAGTGTCACCCCCTTCAACTCTGGCTCGTCATACTTGACGATGGTTTCCAAGACGTGATAGTTGGATCCGTACTGCCGTGCGTTATACGGTGGATCCAAGTACAGCACGTCAAAGACGACCTCTGTCTCCAGCTTACAGATGTCACTAGTCGTAACTGTCACCGTGCTGGGCGGAGTATCCGCGAGCGGCAACTGTGCGAGGTGAAGGGGGGCAAGAGCTGATGCTTTCACCTTCTTGAGGTAAGCACCGTATACTGCGGCGGTGTTCGCCACAGCATCCGCACTAGATACCAGCGCCGCTAGCAAGAAAGTATAGAGCTTGGTATCCAACGCAGTAGTCTCGAGGTAGCGACGACAACCATCGAGGCGTTCGCAGTTCTCGCGGCTGAAGTATTTATCCGCATAGTGGGTTGCGAAGAAGCCATTGCTCCGCAGTTCGTTCATTGCTGTCATATGGATACGCAACGCCGCTACTTCTTCGCGAGTATACGATGCCAAGCGTGCTGCTGTCACCGTAGTAGCATAGCGTTGAAGATCGTTTACTACCAACTTAATGGTAGGATACCGCGCTTGAACGAAAGAGGAAACAACGCCAGTGCCGCAGAAGAGATCGGCAAAGGTGCTGGTGGGAGTTAGATAACGATCAAAGATTGGCGCGTATAGAGGGAGTAGCGTGCGCTTGGAGCCGATGTAGTTGAGCTTGAGGCTGCTGTGAAGACTCATCTTTGAAGGAAAAAGTGTATGAAAGCGGGAAGAAAACAGTTGGGATGACGGTGCCGACGACGATCAACGAGTGTGGCTGGACGGCGCGTCGTAAATTACACCACAAGAAGTAGTGTAACGCCACTCTTCTCACCTACACCTAATGGTCAAATATGATTTCGCCTTCGTTTTATTTCCCCAGTATAAAATGGCTCTCTCTGCTGATGCCAAGAAGATCGAAGCTGTTCAAGAGGAGTTCTTTAAGACGATGAAAGGGTGCCGAGTGGGCGGGGATCAGAATTACACTCATAACGCACTCGTGGCTTTGAAGGGTAAGTTCATGGTCAACGCGGCGAAGGTACCTGACTTCTTCTCGCAACTCTGCGAACTTATCGCCTTGGACGGTCACTCCGGTATGATGGAGAAGAATGAACCGCGTATGCCCGTGCTTGTCGACAACGACTTTGACTTCAAGGATGAGCGCAAGCATCAAGATGACAACGTGCCAATCCTTTACGAGGACTGGGTGGTGACGGATCAAGTTCAAGCGTATCAAGAGTCGCTCAAGCAGTATTGTACCATTCGCGATCCCAAGAGCCTCGTAGCTTGCGTCTTCGAGAAGAGCCGTGGTTACATCAAGAAGGGCTTGATCCACAATGGCTTTCACCTGATGTTTCCATTCGCCGTGACCGATGATAACGATCAACAGGCTACGCTGGCTCCGGGGGTCAAGCGTTTGCTGAAGGAGAAGCGCACGCTGGAGAGAATGGCGCATAAGGATGTCAAGGAGAAGGGCTGGGATGAGATCAACGACCCTGGGCTTCCCAAGAAGACGTGGGTGATGTATGGTTGTCGCAAGGATAGTAACATGGAGCCTTATCGTCTAACCGCAATCTACGATCAGAACATGACGAAGATTTACGACCACCTCGTCCCCGAGAGTCGTGCTGCTTTGACCGAACTGTTCAACCCTCTCGAGTTAAGCTATGTCAAGAATAACCTACTGCCGCGCACCTTCTTCGACACGCATCCGATCGAATACTATCTACCTGTATTCTTCTCCATCCGCGCGTGGGACTCTTACGTACCGTTGCGTGATGAGATTAAGGCTATTATGCCCACGGAAGCCGCGCGCAAGAAGCGAGCCACCAAGGCACGCTTAGCTGGGGCGCCCGTTAGCAGCGCAATGACCCTCGAGCGCGGCTACAAGCTCAAGGATGTGCGTATTCTGATGGACATGTTGTCAGCTTCGCGTGCGGACAAGCGTGATCCGTGGATGCACGTAGCTTGGTGCCTGTGGACGATTACGAACGGTTCCAACGAAGGTTTAGACCTGTGGATCGAGTTCAGTAAACGCTCGGCGAAGTACAAGGATGGCGAGTGCGACGAGCTGTGGTCGGCAATGGGCATGGGTAACTGGTCTGTTGGTTCATTGCGCTTCTGGGCACGCGAGGACTCACCGCAAGTGTATGCGAACTGGTGTAAGACCGAAGAGAGCACGTTGATGACGAAGGCGCTGTCGCTCACGCACTTTGACGTCGCGAAGTTTGTCCAGAAGACCTTCGATGGCTTGTTCGTCTGTGCTTCGCTCAAGCATACTACGTGGTACGAGTTCAAAGACCATCGCTGGCGTGTTACTGATCGCGGCGCTTCCTTGTACGACAAGCTCTCCAATGAGTGCGTTCAGCGACTGGACGCATTTCACACCGAGATGTCACGTGCCGTGGAAGCCGCGCAAGACGAGGAGGAGAAAGTCCGACTGCGTGATCGAATGGACTGTATTCACAAGCTCATCAAGAAGCTCAAGGATACGACTTACAAGAACAAGTTAATGTCTGAGTTGTCAGTGCTATGCTTCGACCAAGGTTTTCTGGAGAAGCTGGATGAGAACCCTGACTTGCTTGTGTGTCGTAACGGTGTGTTGGACATTAAACTGCGCGCCTTGCGGCCGGGGGTACCAGAAGATTACTGCTCCAAGTCCACCAAGATCGACTTCCCTATGAACTACACGTGGGATACACCTGAAGTGCGCGATATGGAGACGTATATGCGCAAGGTGTTTCCGTCAGAGGGTATTCGCAAGTATATGCGGCGCTTTGCGGCCAGTGTCTTGCGCGGCGGTAACTCGGCGAAGCTGCTACCGGAGTGGATCGGGCACTTGGGTAACAATAGTAAGTCCATGTATACTGACTTCTTCGTGCGTGCGTTGGGTGATTACTGTATCAAGTTCCCCTCGTCCTTCTTTACGGGTAAGAATGCGCAGTCTGGGGCTTGTACGCCGGAACTGGAGCGAGCACAAGGGGCGCGTATTGGTTTCTGTCAGGAGCCGGATGCGTCGGAGAAGATGAACATTAGTAAGGCGAAGGAGGTGACGGGCGGGGATAGCGTTTATGTGCGTGGGTTGTACAAAAACGGGGCCGAAGTTAAGCTCATGCTCAAGTGGTGCATAGTGTGCAATCACGTCCTCCCCATCCCCCCCAGCGAAATAGCAGTCTGGAATCGTATCCGCTTGGTACCGTTCGAATCTAACTTCTGTTTCGATCCGAAAGAGGTTCCTGAGACTGAAGAAGAGCAGATGCGGACAAAGACCTTCGAAGCCGACCCTTATTTCCAAGATAAGATCCCACGCCTCGCTTCCGCCTTCCTATGGATCATGTGGGCAGAGCTACCAGCCTATATGATGCCTATCCGCGAGGGCGGCGGCTTGTGTGAACCGCATGAGGTTACGGATGCTACTTCGCAGTACAAGAACGACAGCGACAGCTATTCCGCCTTCGTGCGCGACAAGATCGAGGCGAGAATAGGATCGAAGGTTACGCTGGCAACGGTCTATCGCGCGTTTACGGGATGGTACAAGACCAACTACCCCAGTATCGTCATCCCTCCGCGACTGGAAGTGCGCGAGGCGCTTAACCGCATCTTTAAGAAGCCTACTCATACCGAGCAATGGGTGGGTTTGGCTATCAAGGCGGACGAGCCGGTTGACCTCGCCGCGGCGCTGGAAGTAGCGCAGGTGGATCTCGGCGCCGCGTAAAATATTCGTCACTACAGTGACGAATTGATTTCGAGTCGAACTAGTACCTTCAAGTAAACAATGCCTCGACTACATCCCATCCCGCACTTCTCGGGTTTCTTCTGCGACAACAACAAGTACATCTATGAAGGTGAAGTACGCTTACGGCGTTACGTCAAAGATTTTATCGCAGATGAGTTCGTAGATCTCGATGAATATCCACTCGACCCCGCCAAAGAGTGGACTGACGTAGCAGATTCCTTCTACGAGATGAACGATCAACGCGCCGTGCGCTACAGTGATGACCACAAAGAAGGTACAGTCTGGGTGGAGATTAACGGCTATGCTTACACTTCTTACTTCCTATGGTTCGAGACGTTCAAGTTGGTCAATGAATATCGCGATGCTGCGCACAACTGGTGCTACAAGATCTCACCTTACGGTCACGGTATTGGGCGCTTTAAGGATCGGAACATGACACGCTATTGTAACTTGAACTCGAAGCCTTACAAGTTTGATACCGATAATTTGCCACCTGAACTACGAATTACCTCACGCGGAGAATTATTCAACGAACACGGTGAGAACATCATCGTCGCTATTAACTTTCAGGCGAACGGTGGTTACCGTGATATCCAGCTACTAATCGAAGAAGCTTGGATTCCACTTCACCATCGCGCTCTGTACGAAGACTATCGTTATCTTTCTTTGGTATATCCGCACTTAAAGTTCAAGTCCGTGTTTAGCGTCAACGTGCGCGCACGATATAACCTGCTTTGCTTTACCCGCCCTGAGATGTTTCAGAGCTACGCTGACAAACGCGACCCTGGATTAATCCACACATATTGTAATAAGTACTACGGTTGGTACTGTCACAAGCATCAGCAGAAGTATAGCACTAATCCCTCTGGATTAGTAGCTAATCACGTGGGATGTACCGGTTGCCATGTAACGGCGGAACAACGTAGCGCATCGGGAACTACTTCTAACCAAGTAGCTCGCGATAACGAACTACATCAGTTCGAGATACTTCAGGAGATATACGGTGTTGATAACGTAAGAGACAGTAGCGCGACAGGACGTGCCAAAGAAGATTTTCAAGTCTTCGTAAATGAGGACTGGCGAGGTCTTCAATCTAAGAGACTACGTAAAGCTAAAGGTGGAAACTACGCAGCTTCGATTGGCAACTACGATGATAAGATGTTAATGCTCTTCTCAAACGCCGAAGACTCAAAGTACGTTTGCTGTTACTACGAGGAAGTCAAATACCTAGTTTCTGACTTGGGTATTAGGTTCAGCGACAGAGCACGCACCCTTCTCCCATGGCGACACTCTTCCAAGGAAAGCGTAGTAGCTGCTATCAAAGCTCTACTACCGCAAGCTATTCCCATCTCTGAGATTACCAACCGTCTCGGTGCCACCGACCAAATTGAACAAGCGCACAAGGATCGATTATTTACCTTGGTACGCGCTCGTGGTATGACGGTCGACGAGACCGATATTGGCGCGCAAGACTGTCGCATCAACAACTATGTGATCCAGCTTAAATATGCGACAAGACAGAACGGACTTCGTTATTCTTTCCACGCATCAAGAGGTTACAAGAAAAGACCGTATAGCGTTGAGGACAAGATAGACTTCTTTATTTTCGAAGGGGGACAGCATCTTGGGAACTTCTTCATCATCTCCGCCGCGAAGATGGTAGAGCTAGGTATATTGAAGACGTCGACGCAAGAAGGTAAGCTTAATTTTAGCATTCCGCTTCCAGAAGATACTACTGACATCCTTCATTGTCACTGGAACGACTTCTCAGCCCTCGACGTTCAACTGGACTGTCTTGACTCGCCTTAATTCATCGCTTCCTCGATGAATGACCTCCAACACTCTTTTTGAAAGATTACCTCCCTCGCGGAATCATCCAATCATCCATCTACTCACGAAGGAAGAGCCGCCACCAGCCGCAACAGCAACTACCATTTCGTCATCACGATAACGAAATTATTACCACCCCCTAAATGGAGACCCGAACTGTTCCCGTCGGTACCACCCTCTACCACGGATCGGTGCGTCTCTACCAGATACAATGCTATTATCGCAAACTACAACCGCTACTAGCTTCTTATCTCGCTACTTCGATCCTATCAAGCGACACCTTAACTATCCCTCCTCAGGTGTGGCAAAAGCTCGAAGCGCTGTATGCGCGTTATAACGAAACCTACTTCACATATCAGGTGGTGACGAAAGAGACGCTCTACCTCGCAGCACTTGAGTTACTATCGCAGTATAAGCAACTACACGTCTCGATCTACGCCGTTCTCGACGAACTACTGCCGCCCTCCGAACCCGACAGTGCGGACATTCTGAACTTCGCCTATGACGTTGAGAACGGAGCGGGTAACGCTTTCGCACCCGAGTTCTATAGCGTGATGCGATTACCAGTTCAGTTCTTCACAGAAGTAAGAGATCTAGCACTGTCTTACGCCAAACGCGGTGAAGAGCTCACTGGTGGCTTATACCACTACCAAGTAACAAAGACTGTTCGGCTACCTGAGGTCTCGAACCCCGTGACCATGCGTTTGTTAGGCGATACAATCTTTACGAGCAAGATACCGTTCTCACAGGAGGAACTTCTCTATTATACCGGATACGATACTGCGGCCGGTACACGGTTTAGTATCTATCGAGGGTTACTCGTAGCCCACGCAGAACCGACTGTACTCAATCTACTCCTCTCAGTGTGTAAAAGTACAGGTTTCGCGTTGCCGCGAGGAAGGGATGGGAAGTTGTACGCCACCTTGGTTCTAGACGTAATGCGTAACTGGTTCAATTACTTCCGTGAAGACATTCTCACCCCTTCCGCGCTCTGGCATCTCACTTGTTGGAACTATCAAGACAACGGCGCCGGCGCCAATGGGCGGATCACACTGTACGATGCGGACGCGTTACTGTTGAAAGTGCTAGTCGAGGACGGCACCTATGCTGGCTACTCCGACAAAGACAACAACGAGCTCGTGATCATCTCACCGGAATACTATGGGAAGATGCGCCTCGAAGACCGAACGGATGCGGTGGATAACTGTGACTATCTCTAATCCTTCTTTTCTACAAGCTTGTAGAAACCTTAACACCGCGGCAACCTCTCCTCCGCAATCGGATCCCGTTCCCGCCTCCTATTCTCAGCCAGCGTCCGTCCACGCGGGTAGCGCTTATCAACAGTACCATACTCTACTCCATACACAAGATCAGCTACCGCATACTTTTGCTGAGCCGCGCTTAACACCGTATACTGCTCATCAACCAAGCCGGCGGTGGCCTGTAACCACTTGCGCACCTCACGAGCAGTCGGTACCTTAAAAGCGATTGCCACGCGCGGCTTCTCTTGTTCGGCGAGTAAGAAGTCGACCAGATCCATTTTCTACTCTGAAGATAAGTAGAAAAATAACTGTCAGTTGTACACCGCGCGTGGCATTTATGTCTCTCGAATATAAAACCTTTACGTATACGTCACCAATCCCCGCTCATCCAAATGCGTCTGAATGATCTTACACATTCGCTCGAGCGTCACGTCAATCCATTCATACCGGAAACGGATCTCCTCCGTCGTTAACAGTTCGAAACTCTCACGCTTATAACTGTTAGTAAGCTTTCGAACCATCTGTTCCCGCGTGATGGTTGCTTTTGCTTGCTCCGGCGCCGCAATACCAAGGCTACTCAGAATGGTAATAAGCGCCTTCTTGTCGAAGTTATGACACATGCGGCCGCGACTGCGCTTACGACGATCACCAGGGTTGTCGTCGCGCATCACGAGGCGGAAGATACCGTCAACCGTAGGGATCTCGCCGATGACCGGCTCGTCCTGAAAGCGGTCACGGCGCACTTCTTCGTCGCGTAGTCGAATCATATCATAGTAGGGTTGCGCCTCGACCGCGTTGACATAGCGCCACGCGGTATCCGTATCCTTCAAGATACGAATACGATTAGCATTCTTTGCGGACTTTGTGGTACTATTATACTTGCCAGAACTCTCAACCTGAACGCCGATGTCGTGAAGAAAGATAGTCATCGGCTGTGGCGGCACGCTAAACTGATCGTTCTCGAAGTGATACCAGCGATTGCGCAACAACTCAAGGATGTATTCTTGCGTTGGCGTGCGCGCTACCGCAATTAAGGCGCGTTCGACTAGCCGCGCCTTCACTTCTTCCGAGGCTGCGATCACGAGGGGGTTGAGCTGTTCATCGGCGTTATGTTGTTCGAGTGCGGCGATAGAAGCTAAGACTTCTCTGTTCTGAATCGGTGCGAGGAAAGAGGCCAGTGTCGTTGGGTTCGACACGCTCAACATCTCCGAATAAGCACTGAGCGCAGGCTCGGCAGTGTCGATCTCGAACTGGAGAAAGTAAGTATTGTTATCTTCTTTGAGGTAAGCGATCTTACCGAAGCCAGTAGTGAACGGTTCCTGTGCGGAAACCAATTCACTTAAGGTACGCAGCACATACTTCGCACCCGTCTCAGGATTAGCAGCGAGGATAGCGTCGAAAGATAGTGAGGTGGAAGTGGTGTAGAGTTCGCGCAGGCGTGCGACGATCCGTTGGGAAAGCTCGTTACTGTAATATAAGAAGTAGTTTGTATCGTCGTTATCTTGCACTGGAACGCTTTGTTCGTACCGATCGACTTCCGAGCCGACGCAGCTGTAGCGGCAAGTGGTGTAGTCGCACTCGCGCGACCCGTCGACTTCGCCACGCTCTTGGTTACGAATGCGGTTAAGCTTACAGTCAGTCGCAATACGTTTGGCCAAGCGCATAATAGGTGCATTGCGATGGTGCTTGCTCTCCGCCCACGCGTACATCTGGATATCTACTGTGTTATAATTGTAGTTGTCGTCGCGATCGCGTGGTCCGACCACGGCGTGCTTGTATACCTTCACCTCTCTCTGTTCAGGCGGTAGATCCAAGTGCGCGCCTTCACGCAGCGCACGACCGATACCCTGATAGACGGGCGCGTCGTTCCAGAAGGGATTGGCAATGTGTACTTGTCGAACGTTGCGGAAGCTGATACCTTCACGGGTCACGTTTGACCCGATCAAAGCCTGAATGTAATCACCGTTGCGATTTTCGGGAGCGCGAAAGGCGTCCAGTGCGTTCTTAATATAACCCGCGTTCATACCACCTGTGATGATAGCATAACTGCGTCGCTTGGGAGCTTGAACTGACCCGTCGGCCGCGTAGAAGGTGCTGCCACTATACCGCTGGTAACCGTTCTGCTCAAACATTAAACCTAACAGTAAAGCACCGTGGCCGCGCACAAACTCAGTGTAGATGAAGGCTAGCTCTGTTGGTGTGTCACTTACCAATTCCAGAATACGAGCATACTTCGCCGAAAAAGCACGTAGTTCGTCAGGCGACGCAAGTGTGTCACGCAGGCCGTTATCGATCAAGGTAAAAGAGCCATTCTTCTCCACACGCACACGATCCTTGAACGCCGCGCCGCCAACCGCAGTGCGTTTACCATCAAGTACTAATACGTTAATGGCTTCTTCGATCGCCGCATCGTCACCATCTTCATCTCTTACTCTGGTAACAACATCGTCAATTTCACGCTGAAGTGGCGGGAATACGAACATCGCCGCATAGCGCTCGTTCTGCCGGAAGGAGTTGGCTTTTGTATCCTCGGCGCCGTCCGCTGGCTCATCAACGACGGCGTCATTCGAGTTCGGATTGACCGCGCCGCCGCCATAACGCTGGTAGTGACGCCACTGAATAACACTCATCTCTGACACTTCGAGTATGACTTGGATTGTACCTTCGTCAAGAGGATTGTCAAGCTTGAGTTCGACGCCTTGATCGATACTTCGCGCGACGTTCGTTGAGCTCCGCACGAAGCTGATCAGACCGCGCATATACGGTTCAAGCTCGCTAAGGTTAGGACGTAACCAGTCCACGTATTGCGCATTCGGTACACGTTGTGGATTGCGATCGCCAGGAATGGTTAATTGCAGCTCAAGTGGCAGCAGTAGATTGAGTTGAAGGCCAAACTCTTCGGGGCGGTCGATCACAGGACTGGCGGTTAACAACAATACCTTCTTTCTCTGCGCAAGATGGAGCATCTGCCATACTCGTTCATAGACTTGAAGGTCAGCCATCTCCTTCGCCTCCTCGGTCAAGGCGCCACTATCACCCTTCTTCCCCTGTGCGAAGAAGCCCATTCGTAAGTTATGCGACTCGTCAAAGATCATGACACGGTCACTATACTCTTCGCGGATCTGATCGGGGGAGAGCCGCGCGATCTTCTTTGCCAGCTCGATATAGTGAACAATCTCGTAGTACTTATTAATCTTCTTCGTAATGACACTGCGGCGCCCAGACTGGCTATATTGTTTGTCGGCTTCGGGTAGGTATTCTCCGCGTGTACAGACTTGACTCAAGTTATCTTGAAAGGACTGCTCGACCGTATCGCCTTTGACGACGACGAGACAGCGTTTGCGGCCGGGGCCGTATGCACCGGCGAGGTTGTATTTGACGGCTTCTGCTACCGAGGTTGATAGGCACGTCTTCCCCGTTCCCGTTCCAGCTAAGACCATCTGGGAGTCGATCGTACTGTTCGGTGCCAATATGCGCTTCCCGAACAGCTGACTTCGAAATAAGCCTTCGGGTCCAATATCATCCTGCCCTACACCTAACTTCAACTCAGCAAACTCTCGTAACGCAGTAACCTTCCCCGCAAATAGCGGATCAGATAGGTTCGGGAACGTAGAGACTAAATCGTAGAGTTCCATCCTTTAAGAGTTGCTAAAATAAAATAACGACACAGTAGCACGCTCTCCCTTCACATAATAAAACTGATTTCCTCTACAAAGTAAGGGAAAGAAGAAACTGTCATGAACGCGCGCCAGCAAAGCTACTACGACCGGATTGTGGAGAAGATGAAGCTACTACGTCCGAAAGCGAAACTGAAGGAAGGCGCATGCTACACTAACAGTGGAACAAAGATACCGGCTATCTGCGAGGACGGTCACGAATTCGGACTCGCGCCAGCAAACTTTCTCGGATCGAGAGCAACTTGGTGTATGGAGTGTAGTGGTAGCGCGAAGAAGACGTTAGCCGACTATCAAGCTCTTGCTGTAAGTAAGGGAGGAAAGTATGTTGCTTCCGAACCCGCAAAAGACAATAAGACCCGCGCTGGCGGCTGGGTTTGCGCGAAAGAACATCATTTCGAAGCGACTTACAGTGATGTCAATAGTGGCGACAAGTGGTGTTCGATCTGCTCTGGTTGCCTAAAGAAGACAATCGAGGATTATCAAGCCATCGCTATCCTTAAGGGTGGTCAATACATTTTCGACACGATCCCGCAAGACAGTAAAGTGCCGGTAGAAGGCTGGCGTTGCGCGGACAACCACGTATGGAAAGCGTGCTATCATAGTCTCTCAAATGCGCAAAGCTGGTGCCCTCACTGCGCAGGCTGCGCCCGTAAGACACTTGATGACTACAAAGCCTTAGCTATACTCCGCGGCGGTACATACGTTCTCGACACGATCCCTGCTAACGTCATTAGTCCTACTGATGGCTGGCGCTGTCGAAAAGGACACCGCTGGCCAAACAACTACCACGGCATTAGCAATGGTAACTGGTGTCCTATCTGTAACGAGTCCCGCGGCGAACGCGAACTCCGCCGCATCCTCGCCATCCTCATCGCCGAAGGCCTACTCCCCGCCGGCTTCGGCAAGTTCCGCATCCCCAACCAAGCCTACACCTTCGACTTCGGCCACGCCACTCACTGGCTGCTCATCGAGTTCGACGGTCATCAACATTTTCACCCGATCGAGTTCTTCGACGGAGAAGAAGGATTAATTAGCAACAAAAGACGCGACCTCCACAAGACCCAATGGATGCTCGCACAAGGTAAGCATCGCCTCCTGCGCCTCGACTATAACCAACTCCCTTACATCGAGAAGTATCTACGCTGGTTCCTCTCTGACGCTGCTAACAACACGGTTCTATTCGTGAGTGACGCGCTGTTGTATGAACCGTTGCTAACGGCGCTTTCTACCACAGAGGGTATCCTCTCTGACGAGTACGAGCTTGTTACCATCGCACCGGAGTTCAGGTGAATACGGGTATTCATACTCTTCGCTTTTCCGTGAAAATTACCCTCCCCCGCGTCCTTCTTATCCCTACAATTGTAGGGATATCACTGTCTCATTTTCACGCTGATGAGGGATAACTCATCATTGTTTTCAATTCAGAACATCAGCCACTGTATCACCACAATCGTAGTGATATCATTGATACGGCGGTGTTTTCACCATAGTTAGCGTAGCGCGCGATTCTCCGTCACCGAGACCGAACTGACCGTAAACGTTAGCGCCGCACACATACAATGCTCCGTTGCCGGTGAGGATGAATGTGGAGTAACCAGCCGTCACGACCGTACGCACGGCTTCTGGCACCGGTACCTTGGTCAGGGTGGAACGGTTCAGCCTGTCACCGAGACCGAGTTGGCCGTAACGGTTATAGCCGCACGCATATAATGTCCCGCTCATGGTGATGACGAACGTGGAGTCATCACCCATTACGACCGTAAGCACGGCTTCTGGAACCGGTACCTTGATCAGGGTGAAAAAGTTCAGCTTGCCACTAAGGCCAAGGCCGAGCTGATCGTAACCGTTAGCGCCGCACGCATACAATACACCGCTTACAGTGAGGACGAAAGTGGCACCACCAGCCGTCACGACTTGCACAACGGCTTCTGATACCGGTACCTTGATCAGGGTGAAATGTTTATGACCGTCACCGAGGCCGAGTTGCCCAGAACCGTTATAACCGCACGCATACAATGCTCCTTTAACGGTGAGGACGAAGGTGGCACCACCAGCCGTCACGACTTGCGCAACGGCTTCTGATACCGGTACCTTGGTCAGGGTGAAACGGTTCTGGCTGTCACCGAGGCCGAGCTGACCGTAAAAGTTATAGCCGCACGCGTACAATGATCCTTTGACTGTGAGGACGAAGGTGGTGTAACTAGCCATCAAGACTTGCGCAACGGCTTCCGGTACCAGTACCTTGATCAGAGAGGAAAGATCCTGACTGTCTCCGAGGCCGAGTTGCCCAGAAACGTTAGCGCCGCACGCATACAATACTCCGTTGCCAGTGAGGATGAATGTGGAGTCATTAGCCGTTGCAACCGCGCGCACGGCTTCCGGTACAGGTACCTTGGTTAGGATAGAAAGATCCCGCCTATCGCCGAGGCCGAGTTGACCAGAACCGTTACGTCCGCACGCATACAACGCCCCGCTGACGGTAAGGATGAACGTGGAGTCATTGTCAGTTGTAACCGTTTCGACGGCTTCTGGCACCGGTACCTTTGTCAGGGTGGAACTTTTTTGAATATCACCGAGGCCGAGTTGGCCATAGCTGTTATCACCACAGGCATATAACGCCCCCGTTTCACTGAGCGTAAATATCGATCGTGTGGCAGTCACGACCTTCTCGTTGCTCAAGCAAGACAATCGTCGAAACAGCTCCATTATGACAACGAAGATTAAATATTACACACTTTTTCAATTAGAACTTCTGATACTACCGAACACGCCTTCGCACTGTCTCCGACAAATTACTATACGGTAAGAATATACCGCTCTTTCTATGCGACATCTTTTCCCAAACAGATGATGAACTTTTACCTATTGTGACCGAATCGGCTGCTGTTTGTTCACGACGACTTTCTATCCCTACAACCGTAGGGATATCGTGTTATCGTTTTTCCTAAGCGGGAGGGGATTGATCGGGAAACCTTTAAACTTAACCGTTATAAAATGGACTCGTTTCGCCGACTCACAGGGAGTGGATGTATAATGATCAGTAGTACCAATTCAACCTTCTTGATTGTGGAAACGGGGGTGTTGTATGCTTGCGGGCTTAACAGTTTAGGTCAACTCGGCCTCGGAGACATTCGAAACCGGTCGACACTGCAAAGGGTACCGCTGGAGGAAAGCGTGAAGACGGTTATAACTGATAGTAGTTCCACGTTCGTTGTTACTAGCAGCGGGGCGTTGTATACTTGCGGCTATAACGGTTTCGGGAAACTCGGCCTCGGAGACAATTCCAACCGGTCGACGCTGCAAAGGGTGCCGCTGGAGGAAAAGGTGAAGACGGTTGTGGCTGGAAATCACTCCACCTACATTCTCACCGTTGACGGGGTATTATATACGTGTGGTTATAACGGTTTCGGTCAACTCGGTCTCGGAGACAGTGAGAATCGGTCGACGCTGCGAAGGGTGCCACTGGTTGAAAGCACGAGTACGGTCGCATTGGGCAATAGTTCTGCATATGTCATTACCGTCAGTGGGGCGTTGTACGCTTGCGGGAATAACGATTCTGGTCAGCTCGGCCTCGGAGATAGTTCGCGTCGGTCGACGCTTACGAAGGTGCCTTTGGAAGAAAGCGTGAAGGCTGTCGCGGCTGGTAATGATTGCGTGTTCGCTCTCACTCGCAGCGGGGCTTTGTATGCTTGCGGGTATAACAGTTATGGTGAACTCGGTCTAGGAGACCGTTCGCGCCGGTCGACGATGATGAAGGTTCCGGTGAAAGAGATAGTAAAGACGGTTGTAACTATTTCTAGTTCGACATTCGTCGTTACTCGCAGCGGGGCGTTGTATACTTGCGGCTATAACGGCTATGGACAGCTCGGCCTCGGAGACATTCAGGATCGGTCGACGCTGCAAAGGGTGCCTGTAGAGGAAAGCGTGAAGACCGTTGTAACTGATAGTAGTTCGACATTCGTCGTTACTCGCAGCGGGGCGTTGTATACTTGCGGCTATAACGGTTCTGGTCAACTCGGTCTCGGAGACAATGAGAGTCGGTCGACGCTGACAAGGGTACCATTGGAGGAAAGTGCGAAAATGGTTATCCTTAGGCATTTTTCCTCATTCATCGTTACTATCAACGATGGTTTCTACGTTTGCGGCTATAACGGTTCTGGTCGACTCGGTCTCGGAGATCAAGAAGCAAAAACTGTCCTTACCCCTCTACCGCCACTTAATTAAACTGTCTGTACCGCTTTACCCTTAGAACAGTAATACGTTATCACAACAACTGTTGTTGTGATAACATGTCTGAAACGACCTCTTCACCGACTTTCTATCCCTACAACCGTAGGGATACCACACTATCTTTTACCGAGCGAGAAGGGATTGATCAGGAAACTTTAAAAGCGAAAGCAATGTAAAATGGACTCTTTTCGCCGACTCGCAAGAACCGAATGCGCGACGATCAGTGTTACCACCTCAGCCTTCTTGCTCGCGGAAACTGGGGCGTTGTATGCTTGCGGGGATAACGATTATGGGCAACTCGGCCTCGGAGACACTTCGGATCGATCGACGCTGCGAAAGGTGCCGCTGGAGGAAAGCGTGAAGACGGTTGTGACTGGTAATGATTCCACATACGTTCTCACTGTCAGCGGAACGTTATATGCTTGCGGGCATAACGATTCTGGTCAACTCGGCCTCGGAGACATTCGAAATCGGTCGACACTGACAAGGGTACCGTTGACTGAAAGCGTAGAGGCGGTTGTGACTGGTAATGATTCCACATACGTTCTCACTGTCAACGGGGTGTTGTATGCTTGCGGTTATAACTACTCTGGTCAGCTCGGCCTCGGAGACAATCGAAACCGGTTGACGCTGCGAAGGGTGCCTCTGGATGAAAAAGTGAAGAGTGTCACGACTACCAATAGTTTCACGTTCGTTATTACGATTAAAGGGGGGTTGTATACTTGCGGGTTTAACTTTTTCGGCCAACTCGGCGTCGGAGATCGCTGGAACCGATCGACGCTGACAAGGGTGCCGCTGGAGGAAAGTGTGGAGACGGTTGTAACTGTTTTCGGCTCCGCATACGTCATTACCGTATGCGGAGCGCTGTATGCTTGCGGCGCTAACGGTTCTGGTCAACTCGGTCTCGGGGACAGTGAGAACCGCGTGAAGTTAACGAGGGTGCCGCTTGAAGAAAATGTGATGATTGTTGCCTCTGTCAATAGATTCGCACTCGTCGTTACGGTCAGTGGGGCGTTGTACGCTTGCGGAGATAACTGTTATGGTCAACTCGGCCTCGGAGATTATTCTAACCGGTTGACACTGACGAAGGTGCCGTTGGCTGAAAGCGTGAAGACGATTGTTGCCTCTGTCAATAGATTCGCACTCGTCGTTACGGTCAGCGGGGCGTTGTACGCTTGCGGCTATAACGATTACGGTCAGCTCGGCCTCGGAGACAATTCGAAACGGCTAATGCTCACAAAGGTACCTGTAGAAGAAAGCGTGAAGACTGTCATTCTAAAATATTCTTCCTCGTTTATCGCCACTGTCAATGACACTTTCTACGCTTGTGGGTATAACGAATACGGACACCTCGGACTTGCCGACCAAGAAGCGAGAACCATCTTTACACCCCTTCCGGAACTCGAGTAAACTATTTCTATCACGGGTTCAAGCCGTAACCTCTGTAATACGACAGAACGCGAATATCATAACTATCGAAAAAAAACGGTCTCCCCGTGACTTTCTATCACTACAATCGTAGTGATAGTACATTATCTGTCTCTCGAAACGAGAAGGAATTGATCGTAAAAGTTTGAAAGCGAAAGTAGCTATAAGATGGATGCATTTCGGCGACTCTCAGAGAGTAAATGCACGATGATCGGCGGTACTACCGAAACTTTCTTGATCGCGGAAACGGGGGCGTTGTATGCTTGCGGAAACAGCTCAACTCTGACAAGAGTACCGCTGACTGAAAGTGCGAAAACGGTTGCGATTGGTAGTGGTTCCATGTACGTTGTCACGGTCAGTGGGGCGTTGTATGCTTGCGGGAATAACTATTATGGTCAACTTGGCCTTGATGACTCGCTGCTACGATGGACGCTGACGAAAGTGCCGCTGGAGGAAAGAGTGAAGACAGTTGTAACTAGTGATTGCACCACATACGTTCTCACAGTCAGCGGTAAACTGTATTCCTGTGGGAATAACTATTATGGTCAACTCGGCCTCGGCGACAGTCGAAACCGTTCGGCATTTACGAGGGTGCCGCTAGATGAAAGCATAAGGGCGGTCGTGATCAACGTGAGTATAATATTCGTCATTACCTCTGGAGGGACATTATATACTTGCGGGTTTAACTATTACGGTCAACTCGGCCTCGGAGACAAACGGAGTCGTTCGACGCTGCAAAGGGTATCGCTGAGTGAAAGCGTGAAGACGGTCTTTGTCTCCGGTAGTCATGCATTCGTTCTCACTGTCAACGGGGCGTTGTATGCTTGCGGTTCTAACGGTTATGGTAAACTCGGCCTCGGAGATTCGCAGGAACTGTTGACGCTGCAAAGAGTACCGTTGGAGGAAAGCGTGAAGACGGTCTCTATCTCCGGTAGTTATGCATTCGTTCTCACTCGCAGCGGGGCGTTATATGCTTGCGGGGATAACCGTTATGGTCAACTTGGTCTCGGAGACAGTTCTGATCGGTCGACATTGACAAGGGTACCTTTTGTTGAAAACGTGAAGACAGTCGAAACTAGCAATAATTCCGCATACGTTCTCACGGTCAACGGGGAAGTGTATGCTTGCGGGAATAACGCCTCGGGTCAACTCGGCTTCGGAGACAGTGAGAACCGATCGACACTGCTAAGGGTGCCTGTAGAAGAAAGAATGAAGATCGTATTCGCTGGATATTTTTCCTCCTTCATCGTCACTGTCAATGACACTTTCTACACTTGCGGGTCTAACGAGTACGCTGTTCTTGGTCTCGATCACCGAGAAGATAAAACTGTCTTTACTCCTCTCCCGCCACTTGGATAATACGGTAGAACAAGAACAAGAACATGATCGTAATATCATGTTCACTTTTAAGAATTAACCTTCCACTACAACTGTAGGGATACCGCATTATCTTCTCTCGAAGCGATAAGGATTGATCATAAAAGTTTGAAAGCGACGTAGTTATAAAATGGAGACTTTCCGTAGACTCGCGGATAGCAGAGGTATGTTGATTGATGGTACCAACACTGCAACCTTCTTGCTTGCCGAAACGGGAGCATTGTATGCTTGCGGGAATAACAGTTATGGTCAACTCGGCATCGGAGACAACGAACACCGATCGACGCTGGAGAAGGTGTCTGTAGATGAGAGCGTGAAAACAGTTGTAATCGGTAGCTACACCACATACGTTCTCGCAGTCAGCGGGACGTTGTACGCTTGCGGCAACAACGCTTTTGGTCAACTCGGTCTCCGAGTCGATTGTGACCGGTCGACGTTGCAAAGGGTACCGCTGGGGGAAAGTGTGAAGACTATTGTGACTAATGATTACTCTGTATACGTTCTCACCATCAGCGGGGCGTTGTATTCTTGCGGGTATAACAGTTATGGACAACTCGGTCTCGGAGACAGTTCGGATCGATCGACGCTGCAAAGAATGCAGTTGGAAGAAATGGTGAAGACGGTTGTGGCCGGTCATAGTTTCGTATTCGTTATTACCGTCAGCGGCGCGTTATATGCTTGCGGTACTAATTTTTCCGGTCAACTCGGCCTCGGAGACGACGAGAACCGATTGACGCTGCGAAGAGTACCGTTGGTTGAAAAAGCAAAGACGGTTGTGATCGGTAGTGATTCCACATACGTTCTTACCGTCAGCGGGGTCTTATATACCTGCGGTGATAACGAGTATGGTCAACTCTGCCTTGGAGACTCGCGGAATCGATCGACACTGACAAGAGTACCACTAGAGGAGGAGGTTGCGGAGATGGCAACTAATAACGCTTCCACGTTCGTAGTTACGGTCAGCGGGAAGCTATATGCCTGCGGTTATAACAAGCACTGTCGTCTCGGCATCGGAAACGAGCGATTAAGCTCAGCACTGCAAAGGGTGTCGATGGATGAAAGTGCGAAGGCAGTTGCGACTAGTGGTAATCTCACATATGTCATTGCGGTCAGTGGAAAGTTGTATACCTGCGGTCAATTCGGTCTCGGAGACGATCGAGAAAGGTCAACACTGCTAATGGTACCGATGATCGAGAGCGTGAAAACGACCGCGCCTAAATATTCTTCCTCATTTATCGTCACTGTCAATGACAATTTCTACGCTTGCGGTATTAATGCTTATGGTCAACTCGGGCTTGGTGATCAAGAAGCGAGAACTGTCTTCACAGCTCTTCCGAAAATTGGCTAGTATATCACTACAATTGTAGTGATATCACACTATCGTTTTACCGAGCGAAAAGGGATTGATCATGAAACTTTTAGAAGCGATATAGTTATAAAATGGAGACTTTCCGCCGGCTCGCGGAAAGCCAAGGTACGACGATCGGTTGTACTAACACTGCAACCTTCTTAGTACATGAAACTGGGCAGTTATACGCTTGCGGTTATAACGAATTTGGTCAGCTCGGTCTCGGGGGCAGCGATAACCGGTCGATGATGACAAGAGTACCTCTGAAGAAAAGTGTGAAGACTGTTGTGATTGGTTATAATTTTACATACGTTACTACCGTCAGCGGAGAGTTGTATACTTGCGGTTATAACGGTTTTGGTCAACTCGGCCTCGGAGACGAGCAGGATCGGTCGACGCTGACAAGGGTGCCGCTGGAGGAAGAAGTGAAAATGGTTGTGGTCGACAGTTATTACACATTCGTTCTTACCGTCAGCGGGGTATTATATGCTTGCGGGGCTAACAGCTATGGTCAACTCGGCCTCGGAGACAGCGAGAACCGATCTACGCTACAAAGAGTGCCTGTAGATGAGAGTGTGAAGACGGTTGTAACTGATGATGGAGTCTCGTTCGCGATCACGACCAGCGGAGCGTTGTATACTTGCGGCTATGATTATTTCGACCAGCTCCGCGGCGAAGATAGTTCAAACCGGTTGTTTCTGCGAAGGGTACCGCTGGAAGAAAGAGCGATGACAATCGTAATTCGAAGTAGTTCGGTATACGTCATTACCGTCAGCGGGGTGTTGTATGCTTACGGTAATAATCAGCGAGGCCAACTCGGCCTCGGGGACAGTCGGGACAGGTCGAAGATGACGAAGGTGCCGGTGGAGGAAAGCGTGGAAATGGTTGTAACTGGCGGTAGTTTCATACACGTTCTCACCGTCAGCGGGGCATTGTATACTTGCGGAAGCAACGGCCTCGGAGACAGTCGGCACCGGCCTGCACTCACGAGGGTACCGTTAGATGAAAGCGTGAAGACGATCAGAACGGGTGATTATTCTACATTCATCATTACGGTAAGTGGAGCGTTGTATGCTTGCGGTTATAACGGTTCTGGTCAACTCGGCCTCGGAGACAGTCGAAACCGGACTGCGCTAACAATGGTACCGCTGGAGGAAAGGGTGAAGACCGTCGACACCGACAGTTATTCCGTGCTCGTCCTCGGTGACAGCGGGGTGTTGTATGTTTGCGGCAATAACGTGTATGGTCAACTCGGCCTTGGTGATCAAGAAGAGAGAAATGTTTTTACAGCTCTTCCAGAACTTGGTTAGAATTTCTATCCCTACAATTGTAGGGATATGGCACTATCGTTTTCCCGAGCGAGAAGGGATTGATCATGAAACTTTTAGAAGCGATATAGTTATAAAATGGAGACTTTCCATCGCTTCTCAAGAAGCGGAAGTGCGACGATTAACGGTACCAGCACTGCAACCTTCTTGATTGCCGAAACGGGAGCGTTGTATGCTTGCGGGGGTAACAGTTATGGTCGTCTCGGCCTCGGAGACAGGCAGAAAAGGTCGACTCTGACAAGGGTGCATCTGACTGAAAACGTAGGAGCGGTTGTGACTAGTGGCGGTTCCACATTAGTTCTCGCTGTCGGCGGGGCGTTGTATTCTTGCGGGCTTAACGACTATGGTCAGCTCGGTCTTAGAGACAGCAAGAATCGGTCGTTACTCATAAGGGTGCCGCTGGAGGAAAGCGTGAAGACTGTCGTGGCTGACGATGCTTCCACATTCGTTCTCACTCGCAATGGGGCGTTGTATACTTGCGGAGATAACGATTATGGTCAACTCGGGCTTGGAGACGAGGAGATAAGATCGATATTGACGAGGGTACCATTGACTGAAAGCGTGAAGACGATCGTAACTGATAATAGTTTCATATACATTCTCACGGCCAGCGGAGCATTGTATGCCTGCGGGGACAACGTTCGCGGTCAGCTCGGCCTCGGAGACAGATCGAACCGGTCGTCGCTGCAAAGAGTGCCATTGGATGAAAGCGTAAAGACGATCGTAAATGGTAATAGTTCCATATACATTCTTACGGTCAGCGGGGCATTGTATGTTTGCGGTAATAACTATTATGGTCAACTCGGTCTCGGAGACAACGAGCACCGGCTGACGCTACAAAGGGTGCCTTTGGAGGAAAGGGTGAAAAGTATCACGTTTATACATTTTTCCTCATTCATCGTCACTGTCAATGATACTTTCAACGCTTGCGGATATAACGGGAATGGACAACTCGGCCTCGGTGATCAAAAAGCGAGAACCGTCTTTACAGCTCTTCCGGAACTCGAGTAAACTGTCTCTATCGTTTTTACCCCAAGAAGTAAGAGGTACTCGTTCTATCGCTACACCTGTAGCGATAGTGATTTTATCGTTTTTAGAAAAAAAGAAAAGTAGTTATAAAATGGACACTTTCCATCGCTTCTCAAGAAGCGAACGCGAGACGATTAACGGTACCAACGCTGCAACCTTCCTGATTGCCGAAACGGGAGCGTTGTATGCTTGCGGTGATAACGATTCAGGTCAACTCGGCTTCGGAGACGATTCGAATCGGTCAACGCTGACAAGAGTACCGCTGGAGGAAAGCGTGAAAACAGTTGCAACTGGTAGTGGTTCCACGTACGTTCTCACCGTCAGCGGGGCGTTGTATGCTTGCGGGAATAACGAGTATGGTCAACTCGGCCTCGGAGACGAGCAGGAAAGATCGACATTGACGAGGATGCCGTTCGATGAAAGCGCAAAGACGATCGTAATTGGTGATAGTTCCATATACGTTCTTATGGTCAGCGGGGCGTTGTATGCTTGTGGGAATAACAGGTATGGTCAACTCGGCCTCGGAGACAGTCGAAACCGGTCGGCGCTGACAAGGGTATCGTTAGAGGAAAGTGTGAAGACGGTTGCGACCAATGGAGAGTGCGCGTACGTTCTCACCGTCCGCGGGGCGTTGTATGCTTGCGGGCTTAACGATTATGGTCAACTCGGTCTTGGAGACAATCTACGTAGATCGACATTGACGAGGATGCCGTTCGATGAAAGCGCAAAGACGATCGTAATTGGTAATAGTTCCACATACGTTCTTGCGGTCAGCGGGGCGTTGTATGCTTGCGGGAATAACGAGTATGGTCAACTCGGCTTGGAAGATGATCAGGAAAGGTCGATATTGACGAGGATACCTCTCGATGAAAGCGTGAAGACGGTTGTAACTGGTAATGGTTCCATATACGTTCTTATGGTCAGCGGGGCATTGTATGTTTGCGGGAATAACGAGTATGGTCAACTCGGCCTCGGAGACGATCGGGATCGGTCGACACTGCAAAGGGTGCCGCTGGTTGAAAGAGTGAAGATGATCGTAACTGGTAATAGTTTCATATACGTTCTCACTCGCAGCGGAGCGTTGTACGCTTGCGGGGGTAACGACTATGGCCAACTCGGCATCGGAGCGTTGTACGCTTGCGGGGGTAACGACTATGGCCAACTCGGTATCGGAGATGGGAAGGTTCGATTGACGCTGCAAAGGGTGCCGTTGGAGGAACAAGTGAAGGTGGTAGTGGCTGGTAGTGGTTCCGCATACGTTCTCACCGTCAGCGAGGCGTTGTATGCTTGCGGCGATAACGGTTTCGGTCAACTCGGCCTCGGAGATGAGGATGACCGGTCGATACTGACAAGGGTGCCGCTGGAGGAAAGCGTGACGACGGTCGTACCTTTGTATTTCCATCACTTATCGTAACTGCTAACGAAACTCTCTACGCTTGCGGTAATAACGAATACGGTTCTCTCGGATTCACGGATCGTTAGTCTACAAATGTCTTGACATCTCTTCCACAGTTTGGTTAAACTGTCTTTATTGTTTACCCCAAGAAGTAAGGGGTACTCGTTCTATCACTACACATGTGTAGTGATTTTATCGTAATTTTTTAGGAAAGTAGTTATAAAATGGACACTTTCTACCGCTTCTCAAGAAGCGAACGTGAGACGATTAACGGTACCAGCACTGCAACCTTCTTGCTTGCCGAAACGGGAGCGTTGTATGCTTGCGGGAATAACGGTTATGGTCAACTCGGCCTTGGAGACAGTGATGATCGGTCGACGCTGCAAAGGGTGCCTGTAGATGAAAGCGTGAAGATGGTCATAACGAGTAATAACAGTTCCACATACGTTCTCACTCGCAGCGGAGCATTGTATGTTTGCGGAGATAACAGCTATGGTCAACTCGGCCTCGGAGACAGCGAGAACCGGTCGCTACTGACAAGGGTGCCGCTGGACGAAAGCGTGAGGACTGTCGTGGCTGGCGATGCTTCCGCATACGTTCTCACTCGCAGCGGGGCGTTGTATGCTTGCGGTGATAACGATTATGGTCAGCTCGGCCTTGGAGACGATCAGGAAAGGTCGATATTGACGAGGATACCTCTCGATGAAAGCGTGAAGACGGTTGTAACTGGTAATGGTTTCATATACGTTCTTACGATCAGCGGGGCGTTGTATGCTTGCGGGAATAACGAGCACGGTCAACTTGGTCTTGCAGACAACGAGGATCGATCTACGTTGCTAAGGGTACCGCTGGAGGAAAGCGTGAAGACGGTTGTAACTGGTAATAGTTCCACATTCTTTCTCGCGGTCAGTGGGGCATTATATGCTTGCGGTTATAACCGTTTCGGTCAGCTCGGCCTCGGAGACAATGAGTACCGATCGACGCTGCAAAGGGTGCAGCTGGAGGAAAGGGTGAAGACGGTTGTAACTAGTAGTAGTTGCACATATGTTCTCACGGTCACAGAGAACTTGTATGCTTGCGGTTATAACCGTTATGGCCAGCTCGGCCTCGGAGACAGTCAGGATAGGTCGACGCTGCGAAGGGTGCCGCTGGAGGAAGAAGTGACGACCTTCACGATTGGTAATGGTTCCGCATTCTTTCTCACTCGCAGCGGGGCGTTGTATGCTTGCGGGTTTAACGGCTATGGACAGCTCGGCCTCGGAGACAATTTACACCGGTCGACACTGACAAGGGTGCCTGTAGAAGAAAGCGTGAAAACGTTCTTCCGCGTGCATTTTTCCTCATTTATCGTCACTGTCAATGACACTTGCTACGCTTGCGGTAATAACGACTACGGCTCTCTCGGCCTCGGTCACCGAGAAGCGAGAACCGTCTTTACAGCTCTCCCACCACTTGACTAAACTACCCCTATCTTATTTCACCCATGCGGTAACATTTTTATCACTACAGTTGTAGTGATAACACATCTCCTCTCCCATTTGCGATGCCGCCTTAAAAATACAGTTTTACCCTCTCAAATGGAGCTACTACCGCTTTCGACCTTCAATCTCGCGCAGTACAGTGGAACATGGTATCGCGTGCTCGCCATCCCACGTTGGTACGAGTTAGGCGGAGCTAATAAGATTATGATGACTTACGATCCACTTACAAGTCAAGTAGCGGCGAGTCTAACCGTCTTCCACCGGCTCTACCAATTACAAGGTTCGTTGGTGCCAACAACGGACGCGCTCTCATTCGACTTGGTGTTGAACGGTTCGATCCTGTTCTTCCGGCCGCGCACTTCTTATCGGGTCAAAGCAGTATTTACCGTAAATTCTCAATACAAGTATGTGTTGATTGGTGATCCTACCGATCGAAGTCTTCACATCCTCAGTCGCGTGGCTACGGTGCCTACTGCTATTGAGTCACTATATCTCCAGCGAGCAGTCGAACGACTCGGCTATAAGTGGAACGCCGTACAAGCACCGTGATTACGTCTTCAGTTTTAAATATTCTTCCAGTGACAAGAAGGATGCCGTCGTTATTCGATCCTTCGCGCAGTCCGCACGCCTATTCGACGGCGCAATACCAACGCTTCGTGTCACAGTATACTGGCGGTCGAGTTGCGCACTACACCGCAGTTGCCGATTACCGCGTCGTGGCACAACGCGCGCTCGTCGCGGCACAACGCTGGCAACAGATACCTTTTCGCGAGGCAGAAGTGTTACCGCTACTCTCATTACCTCTACCGTATTATAGTCACTATATCCCTGGCCTTGAATATAGTGCGAGTGAACGCGCGGCCTTTGCGGTTCATTACGGGTCAAACAACCTCGACGATGCGCACGTCACGCTTGAAAGCCAGTTCCCGCTCGATCCATCGTTCGTCGCCCTTGCACAATGGCTGCGAAGCGAAGCGCCTACGCCAGTGCTGAACAAACTATACGAGTTGTATGACGTCACCTCCTCGAAAGATCTATTTGCGCTCTACTACGTTCCACATCTGAGTGAGTACCATCGCGACTTGAACGTGTCGCATCTCCTACGTTTTCCACTCGACTATTGTAGTGATAGTCAAACAATGGCTACCGCACCCACATCACCTATAGCCGCCCCAATCGTATCGACGCTTACCTCACTGCGACCTTCGTTGCGCAGTGAACTCATTACCAGAGTGCGTGCGACACAAGGTCTTGACGCATCGGATTACAGCTTACTCGAACTCTACCTTCAGCTCGAGGAACCATTGCCGCCCGTACTTGCGACTTACTTACTGTCACTTACGAAGCGAACTGTCACTTACGAAGCGAGTAGCGTCGGTCGAGCGCTCACAAATAGCGCACCCGCAACCCCCACGCGATTCGCTTTCCTTCACGTATTCACAACAAAGACTCTTCTGGCTTATTGCGACCGACAAGGCATTAGCGCCATAAACCCGCTCTCGGCCTCGCAGGAACGCTATGATGTATTAACGGCTTTGACGTTTCTACCACAAGCTTCTGATCTAGATTTTGCGCATCTCGACGCTGCTAGTGATACAGAGCTATCGCGTCTTGCCTCGCAGTACGGGCTTGAGGCTACGAGTGGCGATCGTAACGAGCTGCTCAATTCACTCTACCTCAGTCTTTACTTACCAACTTTCTATTATGAAGCATCGTGTTCCGGTTACGCTTATGGTATCAACAGTGCTCTTGGTACCTTCCCTTACCAGTGTTATACTCTCTCGCAACTCGAAACTACCCTACGCGGTTCGACAATTCCTTTCACTACTATCGCGTTGCGACACCTCGAATGGTTACTGCGATTCGATGTCATCGCGCCTTCACTTCTCCCATTACTGTCAACCTTGAGAACAAGAGACGCACCACTTCTACTACTTCAGCAGATGCCAGAGACGACAGTCGCGATTACAAATACAGAACAAGCACCTCGTACTACTACTTATTCGGAACTGGTACTGGATACCCTTGATGCGTTTCACGACCTCGGATTGGATGTCGGCACGGAGCAAGAAGAAACCGCTTTAAACCTCTTCTACGACAGACTTCAAGTGATACCAGCGTTACTGCGCACTGAGGTGCTAGCACTGCCCATGCGCGGTGAAGATCAGACCATTGGGTCGTATTATAATATGCTTGTCGATCAAGAACCGCTTAACGTTAAAGCGGCGAGCACCGTTCTACGTGCGAGTGCGGACTACTATCTTTCTGTATTGGAAGCGTAATAACTTCTATTTCTAAATGGGTAGTTACTGTCATCTCCACGCGGGGTACGCGCGACCACAGTCACCAAACCTCGAAGCGGTCGACTTCGTACTCGCAAACGATCTCGAAGCACTGGAGCAACTCGACGGTCGTAGTCAAGCGCGCATCCTATCAAAGTTAAGTGGTAGCACTATCCCCGCCCGCGCCGCGCCGCGCCTGACTACAGCACTACTCGACTACGACGCCACGCCGCTGCTCGAATACCCTGCATTGCTCGAAGTTGCTCACCGGCGGTGGAGCCCAGGGGACTTCTACGATGCGCTAGTCGCTACAGGTCGCTACTCGGCGCTTTTCTACCTTGAAACCGTATATGGACTACGCGCAGGACTCCGTGCCGAACTACTCGATAAGGCACGAGAACGCGGCTTCGAGGCAGACGTACGCGCCTTGGAAGCACTGGATGCGACGTATTAAAATTAAATACGCGTAGTAAATGGACTACCCCCAATTCGGGGTGGCGCTAGCTACAGCAGCCTTGATCTATGTTCTCTACGAGCAGACTGATAACAATACGGTACCACGTTCAGCAGCACACGCGCATATGGCGGCGACGCTGAAAGGTGACCTCCGGAAGCTCGTCGATGAATATTACGATCGGTATATTTACCCCCACGAGTATCCGAAGCATCGCCTTCTCATTCCCGCCAGTAAGTCATACACGTATGAGAAGCATACCATCCACATCGCGATCAACGATCCAATTACAGGAGAATTGTTCGATCATAATACCCTCATGCGTGTTGGTGCGCATGAATACGCGCATCTATTGTGCCGCGTTGAAGAGGATGAACCACACGGTGCTGTCTTCATCGAGATCCTGTCACGCCTTGATGAGTTGGGAGCGGAATTAAAGCTGTATGATCCCACGCAGGACATTGCGCGCTCTTACCAGCAAGCGTGTTCGTAGTTTCTCTACCGGAAGGTAGAGAAAGATGTTCATTGAGTAGGGAGCCGCGAGTGAATTGTGAGTTGGAGAATAGCGCTATTTGGTAAATGAGCACCACCGCCCCACGCCGGTTGACGATTAAGAAAGCGCCTGACAGTGACACTTCGGAAGCGCGGGTCGTGTCGCAGCAACCGCCGCCGCGCCGCTTCATCATCGACCGCGGTCTCAAGGATGACGACTGTTACGAATATATGCCCTCCCTGCCAATCGCAGGGGTTACAATTCCTTCGTTCGATATCGGGAAGAAGCACTTCGGAGCTTACGTTGAACAACTCGATGGTGAGCATCGGGTCTGTGTCTACGCTGGCCTGTGGAAGATTGGCGAGAAGATGAACATTGTTACCCAGAAGCGGTTGACCTTCTTATTGGAACGGTTAAATCCGTTCTTTGCGCGTGCGAAGGTGTGTTTGGTGGAGAAACAGCGCTCCGTAAATGTGGTAGCTAGCAGGCTCGATCAAGCCAGTCTCAGCTATTTCGAGCTCCGACACCCTCACCTTCACGTCATCAGCGTCGCCTCCGACCTCAAGTACCGTAAGAATGACGGTCCTCTAGGTGACCAGAAGCACAAGCGTAAGAAATGGGCTACCGATAAGAGCTTGGAGCTCTTTGACGCTCGAGGCGATCCTGTCGCAGGCTTCGTGCGCCAGCTTGATGCGTTAAGAAAGAGCGCACCGGAACGGTCGTTAAAGTCGGATGACGTGTGTGACTCCGCGTTACAGCTATTGGGATGGTTAACGACGCTGACTGCACGCGAGCAGGCGAAGTACCTACAAGCTTAAGTTTCTTCATTCATGAAGAAATTACAGAACAGCCAAAGATATTTATTACTTTCGTACAAATGAGCCAACTACAGCCCTTCCTCCGCGAACTCGGTGGCCTCATGGCGAATATAATCACAACCAAGAACCCAGCTATCGAGGATGCCGGTTTAGACAAAAGGATTTATCAGGCGTTGCAAGAACTTGTATCCAGTATGGATGACATAGAAAGTAGTTCTTTCGTGGAAGCTTTACCGACGAGAGTAAAGATTGAGGGTCTCGGGGTGCCTCTCGTAGATGCCCTGCGAGAGGCGCTCGCAAGTGACGAAGTGGATGATATCTTTAAGCACTACGCTAACATGGTTGATGTGGGGGTTGGAACTAAACTCTACACAGGGTCGTCGCGACTCTTTGCTATCAAGTGTTACCTCGATAGGAATCGCTCCTATTGGGAGCGATGGTTTTCGGAAGCGCATCCCGTTGAAGATATCAACGTCGTGCCCGATGAGCTCTGGCCGAAGATCGAGCTCATCGTTAATCAGTTAGATCAACAACATCAGTCTATCAGTGATTTTAATTATAGTCCTTGGAATCAACAGGTAACTTTTGTCGCATTGGTTAAGCTACTTGTGGACAACGGACTGACAACGATTTCCATCTCGACGTTATTAGAGGCATTACTCAATTTCGACCAACGCACCCGCTCTTGGAGCGAGCTGCTCGACTTTGCTCGTAAGGTCGAGAATGCACGCGATGGAAAGGCGTTAGAGACTCACTTCTACTCTGTGATGAGGCTACCGATCCAATTCTTTGGAACTTATGCCAAAGCGAAAGCCTATTCACAACGCGTCTACGAGTATACGGTAACAACACCTATTTCGTTACCAGACATCAATAAGTCTGACATGGCTCGCGAATTACTCAAGAAGGTTTATGACTCACCTACTCCGTTTCCGAGGGAAGAGCTTGATTACTACATTGGAGCAGAGGTGAAGGATGTTAAGGCTATTATTCTCCGCACCCTGTTTGATAAGGTTATGTACCGGAGAGGGGTCTTTCTTGAAACTATTGGAGAGTACCTTGGAAAGATCGGAGACCTCGAAGAACTCAAGCGGATGGATGAGCACTATGCTCAAGATGAACTAGCATCTAACTGGGGGAAGTACTTCAAAGTAGAGTTGCTATCACCTCGAGGGCTCTGGGTAACGTCGACGATAAACGTATTAATGGCTGACGATGGTCGACGCATTGATACCTATGGAAGCGACACACTGTTGATCAAAGTCTTAACCGATAGATGCTCGGATGAGCGATGCCCTTATGACGGATGGAGTTGTAGCAATCCGTCTGAACTGCTTATACTGTATCCTCAGAATTATGGAGTGATGAAAATAGTCGGCGAGGATATACTACGAGAGGGTAGTTGTAAACATTACGCGTTGAGCTACGACAAGATAATTAGCGAGGACGATGACTAGGTGATGTATCCAGTCTCTCATTACCTTATATTCCGGTACCTCGAGTTAGTAGTCATTTAAGTTGAACTACTGTGGAGTGTATCTATACACTCCACAGTAAGCACTCGCGATCAAACCAAGTATTTGTCATGAAAATATCACGCACTTGTCACACTTCTAACCCTACAATTGTAGGGTTACTTCTTCCACCAAAACCTGTTTGTGAGGTAAGACTCATCACTTCTTTCCCTTTACTTTCTTCAAGAAAGTCTTCACGTGTAGCTTGAGTGGCACACCGCGCGCGAGCTTCTCACTCAGAGTACCAACGTCTCCGCGCGAGGTGAACTGTTGATGATGTACCGCACTCTCGCGGGCGATACGCTCTTGATCAGCAACGTATTTATCATAACTAAATCCTAAGCTACGCGGGATCTTAACCTCTGGCGTCTTCAGATACTTCTGTTGGTATTCCGCAACCTGTCGCTCGAACTGTTCCGCGGTCACGCCGTCAGGGAGGAGCTGAACATCTTTCGTAAAGAGAGTGAGTAGTAGAGGGTCGTTATGGACAATTGTCAACGCGGTTACTGTGTCAAGAACGGGAACGCTTTGCCGCGGCGCGGCCTTCGTGGCGAACACGTGCTGAATCTGGCGTAGGATATTGCGTGTATTATCTGTCGTCTGCGATTGCGGCTTAGCCTCGTAATAGTAGTAAGCAGCAACAACGATAGCCGCCGCGATAACAATTAAGAGAAGAGTGTTCGACTCCGACATTTTAGTATGGTAATTACTTTTTCTTTCTGAAACGGTGATCTAAACCGACTATACACGATACAAATGTCGCATGAGAAATTGGTCGTATCGCCAGTAGCGGCGGTATCGCCCATCCCTCAAAGTAATAATACACCAGTGAGTAGTCGCCCTCTGCCGCCGCCATTATCGACGAGGAGGGCGACGCCGGCGAGTGTGCGCACGCCGGCGAGTGTGCCACCACCGCGCACTCCTGTCCCAGTGCTACCACCACGCACGCCTGTCCCAGTGCTACCACCGCGCACGCCGGTACCGGCACTACCACCACGCACGCCTACACCTGCAGCTTTGACACGTGGCAGTGTTCCAGCCTCGGTAAGAAACATTGTAC
>Ga0326733_1000084_pt1 | contig 33342 bp, 36 predicted proteins | sample 14_GP2_308_FD_207946 | JGI IMG/M metagenome (GOLD analysis project Ga0326733, IMG submission 207946) | Glacier ice microbial communities from Ngari, Tibet, China - 14_GP2_30.8 | ecosystem: Environmental > Aquatic > Freshwater > Ice > Glacier | place: China: Ngari, Tibet | collected 2018-07-17
TAACTATAAGCCATATCTGGTAGACGTCAATCGCTACTTACGGGGGGCGGTTATGTTAGGCAAAGCGCCGTACTCCGGCATGACCACCTTCTTATTAGCGCCACTTTGCAACTGACTGATGCTTTCAGAAATCCAGTCTTCGCCGGTTGCTCCAACGACTGGGATATCGTATCCGGCTGCAGTCGCGTTGGCTACTGTGATACCAATCCTCAAGCCGGTAAAACTGCCTGGACCACTATAGACTGCTACCCCGCCCAGCTGTTGCGGAGTTAAGCTATTTACGCCCAAGATCGCCTTAATTTTCAGGTGAATTGTTTCAGCTAACTGCCTGTGCGCCTCCCATGTTTCATAAGCAACCTGCGTCTGATCGTCGTAAAGTCCGATTTCAGCGTCTGGTTTATCGGTGCGTAGAGTAAGTATCAACATAACTCAAGTATACCTGCTGGTTTAATCAATCAGGTAGCCTAAGCTGTCTGGGCAAGATATTTTAAAGTTACGGCTAGTTTCTCCAGTGACTCTTATCTCAATTCTTAAACGTTCGTCTGGTAGTGTGTCCGAAATAAGATCAGCCCATTCGATGATTGTCACGTTTTGCCGATCGCTGATTATCTCGGCGATTTCGTCTTTAAGAATTCCCGGTTCATTCAATCGATAGAAATCAAAATGGTGAATAGTTTTGAGGCCGGCTTGGTACTGGTTAGTCAAAGTGAAACTTGGGCTACTAACAATATCTGACGAGCCCGCCCCCTGTGCGATTCCCTTCACGAAAGCTGTTTTACCGCCACCTAAGTCACTGATCAGTTCAATGACTTCCCCGCCCTTAAGCTTAGCTCCTATCCGAGCGGCTAAAGCTAAGCTTTCGTCTAAGCTTGTAGAATCCATTTGCCAGGCTCGATCGGTACTCATATGCTCCGTATAATACCGCGACTGAACCGACTGTCGCAACCAACTTAGTTTGGACGGGGCGCTCCATGAGAGTCTTCGTGTCCGGCCCAGATGAATATTTCGTGGTTTTTTCAGCTTTGATTTTCTTAGGTTTAACCGATTTGGCTACTTTAGGCGCTTTGGCAGGCTTGAGTTTCTTAGTTGTCGGTTCGCGAGCAGGTTTCTTAGCCAAGTTACTGCTGGCTGGTACCGATTTTTTGTCGGCTGCTTTTGGAATTTGTAATACATTTAATGTGTTGGGAGTCGTCAATTCCGACCAATTCCAGATATTGTTTAGTAGCGACCAAGATTGTCCATCTTTAGCAGTGCGATAGACGTCAGTCGCGCTAACAGATTCACCACTCGGCGACATCACCCGGGCCTGACCCAGGGTGTTGCTTAAAGTAAGCCCGGTCATCGATGAGTAAAATGCTCTATGTGATTTAGCTGGTACTGACGTATCGGCCTTAAACGTAAAGTTATATAGCCTAGAAATTCCGGTTTGTAGTTTATAACCACTTAAATCAAAGTCACTGTCATTCGGATTATACAACTCGATATATTCATCAGCCGCGTCATTCCCAATACCAGAAGGGTTTGGTAAAAGCTCAGTGATTTGAATAGGTATTGAACCGTCAATCGGCTCAGTTTCAAACGTTAAATCAGCTTCTGTAGATGGTACGACCGTAACTCCAGCTGGCGCCGACATTACTTCTGTTAAAACAGTAACAGGGTTCTTTACGGTACTACCCGGCATTATTACGTTTAACTGACAAGGGATGGCTTGATCTAACTCGGCTATTTGCCAGCTGAATGTGTCATTTACTGGTACGCGGTAATAGACCGCCAAAGGAGCTTTGGAATTTGACGGGACTGATTTGATCTCACCTGACGTCGTGCCGCTCCAACTGACTGAATCAATTATTTTAGGGACGTTGCTAGTGTTAGAGATTGGCATTTGGATGATTTCTAAGCGGCCGCTTCCATCAACCAGACTTATCGATAGTCTACCCGCTAGACTTGCACCACAAGTCGGTCGGATGGTTGAACTTAACAACAAGGTTTCACCTTGTCCCAAGCCGACGGCTGGCAAGACCTGTGTCGTGGCCGAGACATTACTCGTCTGAGAATTGAAGTTATTGTACGCTTTTAAGCTGAACCGACTTAAATCGGTGACACCGGATGGACTATTATTTTTAATAATGATGTATTCTTCGCCCGTAATCTTTAATACGGTGAGGCTTAGTGTTTCTGGTGAATCTTGGATTGGCGGCTCTGTCAAAGCCCTAGCGACAGGGGTTACAGTCGCAAATAATAGGATTGTCAGAACTAAGGAATAACTGGACTTCATAATTGCTGTCATACTTCAATCGTAAGAAACGCCTAGGTAATGCCAAAGCAGTAGCATGATAAAAAGTTCTCAAATATTAAATTATTAATATTCAACACTATGGCGGGTTATACTTAAGCTATGTTGCAATTAAGTGCCGCCTTATTAAATAAAAGTGTGATGTCATTACGAACCGGTCAGCCGATCGCGGCTGTCACAGCGGCAATCTTTAACCCGAATAACCTCAAGATAGAGGGTTTTTACTGCCAGGATAGGTTCGATAAGCGCGAGCTAATTCTTTTATACCAGGACATCCGAGAGGTTTTACCAATCGGTTATGTCGTTAACGATTTCGAGGTTTTAGTTGATCCTGACGAACTTGTCAGGCTTAAAGAAGTTTTAGAATTAAACTACGAGATAATCGGCAAGCCGGTTCAGACGATAAGTAAGGAGAAAGTCGGTAAAGTCAGTGATTTTGCGACAGAAACAGAGACCATGTTTGTCCAGAAACTGTACGTCTCGCAATCGATTTTCAAAAGCCTGACCGGTGGCGCTCTAAGTATCGACCGAACGCAGATTAATGAAATCACGCCAAAGAAAATTATCATCAACGAACTAACTAAGACGGCACCTGTTCAAAATCCAGCTCCAGCGGCTGCCGGATAATTTAATAATCGTCGGGTGAGCGCAAGGCTCGTTTGATATCGTCGTAGCCATAACCCTGGCGGGCCAGATACTGCATTAACTTTTGATCATCTTGGTATTTGGATTGCCGGCGTTTTCGAACAATCATCGCAGCTAAAGCTTGGCGCTCTTCATCCGGATCTGATCCGATTGCTTCTCGGATGATGCTATCAGACACGCGTTTGGCTCTCAAGTCAGCTGTTATCTTTCGTTTGGAACTAGAACGAAGTAAACGACGGTCGCTAGCGAACGACTTAGCGTATTTGAGGTCGTCTAACAGACCGAGGTCGGTTAATTTGAAGACGGTTTCCTCAATCAAGCCTGGCGGAGAGCCTTTACGCTCCATATAGGATTGCACTTCCCATGTCGTATGCGACCGCATGGCGATGTAGCGCAACGCCTGACCATATATCTTATCGTCCTGAGATAGTTGCTTAAAAGCTAATAGCTCACTGTCGGTCAGTTCGCGACCACTCGAAATACCACTATCTAGCAAGGCGGTCTCACTGAGCGAGAAACTGTAAGTTTCATCGACATAGACCGAGTAGCGATTAGCTCGTTTAACCTGTTGAGTGATTTTGGTGATCTTCATAACCGCAGTGAGCAGTCGGGTCTATTTAGCGGCTTTAGCTGATTTAGCCGGCTTAGCTTCGTCTTTAGTATCAGAAGTGGCATCTGTTTCATCTGACTTAGCTGGTTCTTCTAATTTCTTAGCAGCTGGTGGCTTCGGCTTGTCGTGCTCCATAACTTTTTTGGCCAGCTCTTCCATAATTTTTGGGTGTTCCTTGAGATAGATTTTTGAAGCTTCACGGCCCTGACCAATCTTTTCACCATTGTAGGCGTACCAGGCGCCTGATTTCTCAACGATATCCCGTGCGGCCGCTAAGTCCAGAACGTCGCCTGAGCGCGAGATGCCTTCGTTATACATGATGTCGAATTCCGCTTCGCGGAAAGGCGGTGCTATCTTGTTTTTAACGACCTTGACCCTCGTCCGGTTACCGATGATGCTCTCACCTTGTTTGATCTGCCCGATCCGACGGATGTCCATTCGGACAGAAGCATAAAACTTTAGGGCATTTCCGCCAGTAGTGGTCTCCGGGTTACCGAACATCACACCGATTTTCATACGGATCTGGTTAATAAAGATCACGGTAGCTTTAGAACGATTAATGACTCCCGTCAACTTTCGCAGGGCTTGGCTCATCAAACGAGCCTGGAGACCAGGTAAACTGTCGCCCATATCACCTTCAATTTCGGCTCGTGGCACCAGTGCTGCGACTGAGTCAATAACAATTAAATCGACTGCGTTCGAACGAACTAAGGTCTCAACAATTTCAAGAGCCTGTTCGCCGTTGTCTGGCTGGCTTAATAATAAGTTCTCCACATCAACACCGATTCGCTTGGCGTAAGCCGGATCCAAAGCATGCTCTGCGTCGATAAAGGCAGCCGTACCACCGTTACGCTGCATTTCAGCGATTGCGTGCAGAGTCAGAGTCGTTTTGCCGGAGCTTTCCGGCCCATAAACTTCAATGACACGACCGCGCGGTATACCACCACCCAATGCAAGGTCCAGCGATAAGCTTCCGCTGGGCATAGTCTCAACGTTTTGAGTATGACCAACGCCCATTCTCATGATAGAGCCTTTGCCGAATTGCTTCTCGATTTGATCAAGGGCCAAACCCAGAGCTTTGGCTTTACCATCGCTACTGCCATTACCGACGTCGCCCATAGTCTTTAAAGGTCCTTTATTTGCCATGTTGTACTCCTTCGGCGATTAAGCCTGTCAATTAACCACCCGTTATTACTATTTTAGCACTATAAACAGCTTACGACTTTGGCTAAATTGCTAATGCAAAGTTTTTCACAGTATTTAAAGAAAAATTAACTTATATAAGCTCGAAACGCTTACGTTTTAAGCTGAAATCTGGTAAAGTTTTGATAGATGGGCAAAGTTTTAAAAACAAATAGTCTTATTTTTAATTGTCGGGTGGGGAGAATAGTCAGCTGATGCGTATTCCCGACTCCCTTGTTGAGCGATTACTTAAGCGAAGCGAACAGTTCAGCGAAGAGCAGATCACGGCTCTCCGTGATCAGGAGATTGCTGAAAAAAAGCCCCTTCAAGACCTCGTTATCTTAAATAATCTTTTAACTGAGAAAGATTTGACGAAGCTTTATGCCGCCGAAATCGATGTTCCCTTCATCGAGCTTAACGCCAAAGAGATCAGTTTAGACGTCCTTAAACTCTTGTCGGAACGTATCGCCCGTCAGTACAAAACCGTCGTTTTTGCTATAGAAGGTGAAACTTTGTTGTTAGCCATGGAAGATCCCGATGACATCCAAGCCTTAAATTTCTTACAAAAACAGCTTGGCACTAATCTCAAGATTCACATCACGACAGGCAGCCTAGTCCAAGGTGCCCTTGATCAATATCGTGGCAACATCAGTAGCGAACTGACTAAAGTAATCGCTAGTAATGAAGATGATGTTGTCGAAGAAGCCATTGACGAAAACGATTTGGCCGAAGATTCTCCAGTTGCTCAAACTGTTAATCTGATTATTGAATACGGTGTCAAAGCCGGCGCCAGCGACATTCACATCGAACCGCGCGAAGAGTTCGTCGTCGTCCGTTACCGGATTGATGGCATGCTCCGTGAGGCGAACAAGTTACCACATAAGTTACTAGGTGCCTTAGTCAGCCGTATCAAAATCCTGAGTAATCTAAAAATTGATGAGCACCGTGCCCCGCAAGATGGCCGGTTCAAGGTAGAGGTCAGCGGACTTGTCTATGCCTTACGTGTTTCGACCTTACCGATTCTCGACGGTGAAAAGGTCGTCATGCGTATCTTAAACGAATCAACTAAAGCCGCCGACTTCACTGATTTAGGGTTTTGGGGAACAGCTTTGATTGATCTTAAGCAAGCTATTATCCAACCACACGGCATGGTATTAGTGACCGGACCGACTGGATCGGGTAAATCAACGACCTTGTTTAGTGTTTTAACGTCACTCAATACTCCGAACGTCAATATTTCGACGGTCGAAGACCCAGTTGAATATCACATCGTCGGTGCTAATCAGACCCAGGTTAACGCCATTGCCGGCATGACCTTCACGAACGGTTTACGAGCGCTCTTGCGACAGGATCCTAACATAATCATGGTCGGTGAAATTCGTGATGGCGAGACGGCTGACTTGGCTGTTCAGGCTGCCTTGACCGGTCACTTGGTCTTCAGTACCTTACACACCAATAACGCGGCTACCTGTTTACCTCGATTATTAGATATGGGTGTCGAGCCGTTCCTGATCGCTAGCACGGTCCGCGTCGTCGTAGCTCAACGTTTGGTTCGTCGCTTATGCATTGATTGTCGCGAAGCCTACGTACCTGATGCCACGATTATGAAGCAGCTGGAAAAGACTTTCCGACTGAGCAAACACGGTGGGCTTTCAAAGATGCATGAGCTAGAAACTGTCGCTTTAGAAGATGGCATCGGCCGCTCCAGTACCGGCAAAGCGACTGCCACCGACGAACTCAGCAGTAGCGCCAGCACCGTCACCCGATTATTCCGAAACAAGATTGATGGCTGCGACAGTTGTAACCATGGTGGCTTTAAAGGCCGGATTGGAATTTATGAAGTCCTTAGCAACACGACTGAGATTCAATCGTTGATTGTTGGCGGCTCGACTACGGAAAACATTGAAAAGACGGCCATCGCTGATCATATGTTAACTATGCAATTGGACGGCTTCATCAAGGCCCTGCGAGGCCAGACGACTATTGAAGAAATCCTTCGCGTGACTTCCCAGGAACAATAATGTTATTTAATTACAAAGCGACAACCCAAGACGGCCGAACCATCTCCGGCACGGCCGAGGCCGCCAATCGCGGCGCATTATTAACCCTGCTCCATAAACAGAACGTCCGACCAGTCTTAATCGAAGTCGCTAAAGGTGGTGCTAAAAAACCATTCTTCGCTAGAAAGAAAAAGATTAAATTAATTGATCTGGTTATCTTTACTCGGCAGTTATCAACAATGATCAGTGCCGGTGTTCCATTGACTCGTTCATTAGCCGCCCTTCAACACGATGCCGATAACCCTTACATGGGAGAAATCTTAGCCGGAATTACTAAGGACATCGAAGGTGGAGCTCCGCTTGGAGACGCCTTCGCTAAGTATCCGGACGTTTTTGGTGACGTTTACGTCAACATGGTTCGAGCTGGTGAAGAAGGTGGTATTCTCGACGAGATCTTAAAGCGTCTAGCTACTCAAGTCGAACAGGATGCCAGTATCCGTAAAAAAATTAAAAGTGCTATGGCTTATCCGGTAGTTATTTTAGGAATTACCGTCCTGTCATTTTTCGGCATCATGCTTTTGATCATACCTAAGATGGGTGCCATCTTAAAAGACCTGGGTGGACCTGACGCAAAACTGCCGATTTATACCGAGATTCTTCTTCAAGGCAGTAATTTCTGTGTCCGTAATGACATCGTCAGTTATCTGCCGATAATAAATATGATCCCTGTTATCAACAAGTTGCCTAACCTATTGTTCCTGTTCGGAATAGCGCTCATCGGCGTCCGCTACCTGATCCGTTACATCAAGACCGAGAAAGGTAAGTATCAGTTCCATGCCTTGTTGCTGAGGATTCCCGTCGTCAAGACAGTCATCTTAAAGATTGCGATAGCCCGATTCTCACGAACTTTTGCCTCCCTGATGGGCGCCGGCGTCAGCGTTTTGGACGCCTTGGAAGTTACTGGCGCCGCCCTGGGCAATAAGGTTATCGAAGCTGAGCTAAAAGCTGCCGCCGTGGAAGTCAAGAACGGTAAACCACTTAGTGAACCGATCAGCCGAAGCCAACACTTTCCGCCAATTGTCGCCCAGATGTTGATTGTCGGTGAAGAAACCGGTCAGATCGATGTCGTCCTAGTTAAGATCGCGGATTTTTACGAAGAAGAGGTCTCCGTACTGATTGACGGCCTGGCCTCGATTATAGAACCGGTCATGATCGTCGGCCTAGGTGGCGCCGTGGGATTGATTGCGGCCAGTGTTATGGGACCGATTGCCAATCTGTCGAAGAACATCGGATAGTGGACATATCCACAACAGCATTGCTTTGATGCTACTTATGGTTATAATTAACAACAGATAGTTAAAAGAGCTATTACAGCTGTCTCTTTTAAAGATCAATATTAAAAATAATACAAGGAGGGTGGGCCCTTATGATCTCACTTAAAAAGCGAAATCAAGGTTTTACAATCGTAGAACTTTTGATCGTCATCGTTGTTATCGGTATCTTGGCTGCTTTGGTCATTACTACTTATAGCGGTATTCAAGCTAAAGGCCGTGACAGTCAGCGTTCAGCCGACGTTGCTGCCGTCGTAACTCAGTTAGAGGCTTACAAGAGCGACAACGGAAATTATCCGTCACTCGGTAACTTAAACTCTCAAGCGTGGCGCACCGCCAACTTAAAGAGTTTAGATGGTGAAGCTTTGGTCGATCCTCAAAGTACTTGTAACCCAGCTACAGCAACCAACTGTTTAGCTGCAGCACCTGCTACTAAGATTTACTCCTACGCCGTCTTAGACGCCGCTGGTGCGACTTGTGAAGCAGACGCCACAACATGTGCTCAATACACCTTAACAGCTACTTACGAAAAGCCAGTTAACGGTAAGACCACATTAATTAAAAAGAATCTTGACTAATCAGTTAACTCTTTAAAGTTGAAAGCCCTTGGTTATGCCAGGGGCTTTTATACTATAATAAGCGTAAGCATGAAAACTAAACTTGACTCTTCGTCCGCCGGTTTCACTATTGTCGAGATACTCGTATCGATTGCTGTCGGTGCTGTCTTAGTAACTGGGCTGAGCAATATCGTGACGACATATGTCCATATCAGTGAGCGGGGCCAAAATCTAAACCTAGCCAATGCTTTCGCGGAAGCCAAAGTTGAACAGCTACGAAATTCCGGTTACAACGGACTAAACGTCGGCATATCCAGCCTGACATCTCAGTTACCATCTAAGCTACCACCCTCTCGATCCGGATCAATGGTCGTCAGCTCGCCAGAATCAGGCTTAAAATTAGTCAAGATAACGGTTCAATACAAGGAACAAGGCAAAACAACATCACATAGCTATTCCAGCTATATCGGAGAACTTGGTGTCGGACAATAGCTTACAACTAAACCAACGCGGCTTTACCTTAGTTGAGGTAACTATAGCGATCGGTGTCGGAGCAATGATTGCCATCGTCTACCTTAGTGTCGTCGCAAGTTTCTTGGTGACGATGAACCGTAATAATCAACAAGTCGAAATGACACTTAGCTCACAAAATCTGCTAAGGAGTACCGTCGAAAATCTACGTTTCGGTGATGGCGTTCGCCAGACTAATCTGATTACCGATCCCAATGCCGTCGGTGGCTGGAACACCAGTAACAGCAACTTCGTAATTATATTGGCTGTGCCAGCGGTAGATTCGAACAAAGCTTTTATTATCAATCCTAGTACTGGATCACCCTACATGAATGAGTTGGTTTATTACAAGAAGAATGCCAAACTCATGCGCCGTACTCTGGCGCACCCTGATGCGGTTGGCAATAGATTAGTCAGATCCTGCCCTCCCGAGATCTTCACATTAAGTTGCCCGAGCGATAACACTCTCGCCCCTTATGTCACAGCCATGGTTTTCACACTTTATGATCAAGATGGCGTCGTTACGACCAATAATGCCCTGGCCCGGTCGGTTAATATAAATGTCACTATGACCCGTGGTAGCGTCGATAAGCCGATCGTCGTAGAAAATTCGATTCGGGTAACCCTAAGGAATAGGTTCTAAAATGAATCGGCTAAATAACAATGAACGCGGCACGATACTATTAGTCTTCGTCATCACCTTGCCATTTTTAATTCTCATAGCTATCTACTACACACAGACTTCCCTTGTCAGCTTCCGAATTGCCCGTCAAGATCAACTTCGGACGGCTGCACAACTTAGCGCTGATGCTGGGGCTGACTTAGGAGTACTTAGGACTAGTCAGGACAACGCCTGGGCTGGCACTACTGGCGAAGTCGAGCTCAGTAATGACACACGGACTAAGACTACTTACGAAATCAGTGTCGCTGGTAACGTCGGTAACACTAAGACTATGACGGTGATTGGCCGAAGTTACTCTCCGGTATCAAGTGCGACACCGGCTAAAAAAGTTAAGATTTTTGTAGATATGCGGCCAATTTCAGGTGGTGATTTCGGCATCATCAGTGGCCAAGGTGGCTTGATCATGGTTAATAATTCGAAAGTTGTCGGTGGTGACGTCTTCATTAATGGTGAAGTTAAGTTATCTAACTCTGCTCAAATTGGCTTAAGTACGAAGCCAGTCGATGTTAAAGTTGCCCACCAGATTTGCCCTGTGCCGGCTGACGCAACTTTCCCGCGGATTTGTAACAACGGCGAATTCGGTGAGCCGATCATGATATCAGGTTTAGCTAAGATATACGGTAAGGTCACCGCTAATAATCAGTCGAACGGCGCTGGTATGAGCTTACCTGGTCTGACCGCCGGCACCGTCACCACCCAAGCCCTGCCAACCTACAACCGGGCCGCTCAAAAAGCTGCCGTCGCAACGAATATGACTGGCGCTGCAGCCTCTTGTAACGGCAGTCAGAATATCAACTGGCCAGCTAATCTTAAGATAACTGGCGACGTTGCGATCACTGGTCAGTGTAACGTCACGGTATCGGGTAATGTCTGGATCACCGGTAACCTGACGATGGGCAATACTTCGATAATGAAAGTCTCTGATACGTTAGGCACGACTGCCCCAAACATCATGATCGACGGCTCGACCGGTGCGACGTTTAGTCAAAGCGCTAAGTTAGCTTCCAACGCTAGTGTAACCGGGTTCAAAATATATACGTTTTGGAGTAATGGCACCTGTTCACCCGACTGTACGAACTTGACCGGCCCGGATTTAGCGAGTTCGCGGACTGTCACGACCATTAATCTTCAAAACTCCGCTTCCGGTCCTAATACTGTCTTTTATGCTTATTGGTCACAAGTGTCGGTCGGTAATAGCGGCGCGATAGGTGCAATTATTGGTCAGACGATTTACATCAACAATTCAGGAACTTTGACTTTCGGTGCCTCGGTTCAAGTCGGTGGCCCGACCGTCTATGTCGTGAACGGTTATCGTCGGTCTTAAATTTGATGAATCTGGTATACTAGTTTAAAGCACTTATGTTTTGATGGGCATCATGAACAAAACTCAAAAATCACCTTTATTCTTCCGCGACAAACCCCTGTTCGGTTTGGATATCGGGCCGACTTCACTCAAGGTCATGCAGGTCAACCAAACAGCTACCCGGGTCAACGGCAAGATGAGTGCCCTGCCCCAAGTAGTAGGTTACGGCTTCACGACCTTCGATCGGGCGGCCACTTCCGATGGCGTGATAGTCCAACATGAAATCATCGCTAAAGCGGCTCGTGAGCTGTTTGATCAACACTTGATTGGCGATATTACGACCAACCGGGTTGCTTTGGCTATCCCGGCCTACCGGACTTTCACCCGTTCCCTAGAGTTACCGCTCTTAAAGTCAAAGGAATTTTCCGAGGCCGTCGAACTCGAAGCTGAACAATATGTCTCAATGCCCTTAGATGACTTGTACTTAGATTATGAAGTGACAAAGAAAACTACCGCAAATACTGAGCTATTTGCCGTCGCAGTGCCTCGGACAATCGTCGACTCTTATCTTGAACTGGCGGACGTCCTTGGCCTAGAAACCGTCTTAATCGAACCGACCCTGAGTTCGTCGGGCCGCTTATTCTCACTCGACAACCAAAGTGATATCCCGGCTGTAATTATCGACTTCGGCTCAAAATCAGCCGACATAAGTATCTATGACGAGCACATGCTGGTCACCGGCACCGTCCAAGCCGGCGGTGAGACATTTACGAATCTTATTAAAGACAAGCTTGGCGTATCCTTAGCTGAAGCCGGATTGATTAAAACGAAATACGGACTCGGTGTCAGTCGTCGGCAGAAAGAAATTATCCAAGCGCTCGACCCGATACTGAATCAATTAGTTAAGGAAATTAAGCGGATGATGCGTTACCACGAAGAGCGCTACGGCGCAGATCGCCCGATTCAACAGATTATCACCTTAGGTGGTGGCGCCAATATGCCAGGCTTAAGTGATTACCTGACAAATATCCTGCGCTTAGCCGTCAGGCACACAAACCCGTGGCAATTCTTGAACTACAAAGGTCTGCAGCCCCCTAGTGACGCCGATAAACCGATGTACGCCACTGTCGCTGGGCTGTGTTTAGCTAATCCGAAGCGGGTATTTGAAAATGATTAATCTCTTACCGCCGAAAGCCAAATCTGACTATCAGTACGCTCGAAGAAGTTTAGCTTTACGAGGCTGGGTCATCGCCTTAGCTTTTGTCTTAGTTGGCTTAGGTGGTCTGATGACGTTCGGACTTCTGCAAATCCACCAAGCGATAACTGACAATAAGAATCAGGTTGCCCGAGCTCAAGCCATCCTAGCTAAAGAAAAACTGACCCAGACCGAATCGAAAGTTAAAGAAATCAGCAGTAGCTTACGCTTAGCTACTCAAGTTCTAAGCAATGAGATCTTGTTCTCTAAACTTATCACCCAAATTGGTGCGGCCATGCCACCAGGCGCCGTCTTATCTAGTTTGAATATCAATAAATCGAGTGGAGCCCTCGACCTGAACGCCAAGGCTCGTGACTACGTGACCGCCTCACAGGTCCAGGTCAACCTAAGTAGTTCCAAGGACAAGATTTTTGCCCGAGCCGATATAGTTAATATCAACTGTACGACGTCTAAGACCGAAGATAAGCCCGACCCCTACCCTTGTACGATTACGTTACGGGCACTTTTTAACGACAAAAACCAGTTCCTGTTTATCAATCAGGAGCCAAAGTCGTGAATAGTAAACGCACATACTACTTGATGCTAGGCTTGATCACACTTTTGACCCTTAGTATCTTTGGTGCCGCTTACGGCTCGCGCCAAGTCCTAACGACCAAATCGATGGAGCTGGTTGATTTAAAAGCCCAAGTCGAAGGCTATAACCGTCAGCAATTGAGTTTAATCAAAGCCAAGAAAGATATCGTGACTTACGATGAACTTTTTAAGATTGCCAAAGTAATCGTTCCCGAGAATAAGAATCAAGCGGAAACCGTCCGCCAGATCGTCAAGCTAGCAGCCGACAATTCAATCAAGTTAGGCTCCATATCCTTTCCCAGTTCGGACTTAGGCAGCGGACCAGCTGGCGCGACTTCGCCAACAGCAAAGACTAGTTTATCGGCGGCACCTAAAGTTGCCATTGGCAAAGCCGATCTATCACAGTTGACTCCAGTCACTGGTAGTCCCGGTGTCTACGTGCTACAAATCAATGTCTCAAGTGATTCCAGTCAACCAGCCAGTTACCCGCAACTTATCAAATTCCTATCGGCTTTGGAGAACAACCGACTAACTGCTGAAGTCACCACTGTAAACATCGTACCTGATAGCACCGCGCCGAGCCGCTTTTCGTTCACCTTAAGTTTAAATAGTTATATCAAACCATGAAAAATAATCAAATCACCAAACTAGTCGAATCAACACAAAGCTTATTAACCAAATTGAGTCACATAAAACTACTTATTTTTGTACTCCTGGTCGTCGGAGTTTATGGCTATGTCATTCTGACCATCAGCAGCCTGACTAACGCCCAACCAAGTGAAGAACAAATCACCGAACTAAGTAGCCCTCTTAAATCAGCTAAGATTGACGATAAGCTGATCAAGCAACTTCAACAATTACAAGACAACAGCGTAAGTGTCAAAGCTCTGTTCAACGAAGCACGTAGTAATCCTTTCCAGGAAACTGAGTAGATTTAACCTTCGACTGGTCGGCCGTGCTTAAAGGCCTCAACGGCGTTATTCAAGATAGCTATTTGCCTCTCTGGATGGCTCGCCCAATCAAAGCGATAAGTCGTTTCTTCACCTTCAGTCGATAGTCGGATCGAGCCATATCCGAAGATGTGAGACAAAATACCATTCTGAGTAAAGCTAGCGTCTTCGACGTTACCAAGACTGACAGTTTGTAAGCGCTTATTAAAGAGTCCGATTTGAATATTCTGGATCACGCTTTCATTAGTCAGGTAAAACATGTTAGCCGTGAAGACGTAAGTACCGACAGCCCCACCGAATAAGACAAAAGCAATTGCGAACAATAACGGGATTGAAAGTAGCGACAGATTATTACTGGCTTCAGCGTTAACGGTACTGACAGTTCCACCCGGATCAGTTATCAGGAATCCGATTGCAATGGTCAGAATCGAGACGATTACAGCGCAGATGAACCAGATTTGGAATAAACCTATCGGGTGGCGCTTGACGGCAGAGATGACATACTCGCCTTTTGACAAATTCAATCGGGAATACTTGACCTTCGATTCGTCGTGTCGCTTTTGAATTTCCGGGCTGATAATTAATTCTTCCGGCTCAAGCGGCCGAGTGATGTGGACGACTTGAGGCGGTGGCGCTTGTTCAGGAGTTGGGTCGGGTTGGTTTTGTGGATTCATGGCTCAATTATAGCAAGCTTTGAGCAGCCGGAATCTTTTTGCCAAGGTGTTTGTAGGTTTTATGAGTCACCTTGCGACCGCGCGGGGTCCGCTCTAACATGCCGATCTGCATAAGATAAGGTTCGATGAAGTCTTCTATGGTGCTGCGTTCTTCCGCGGTAAGTGCCGCAAGAGTTTCAACTCCGACCGGACCGCCGTTATAGCTTTCGATAATGGCATTTAACAACATTCGGTCAGCTGGATCCAAACCGAGTTCGTCTATTTCTAAAAGTTCTAAGGCTTGTTTACTAATGACGGTGTCGATTATGCCATCGCCGTTGACGTCGGCATAATCACGGACCCGCTTTAATAAACGATTGGCAATTCGTGGCGTCAATCTGGCCCGGGTCGCTAATTCTCCGGCGGCTTCGGAATCAATTTGGACATTTAAGATGCCGGCCGCCCGTTCGATAATTTGGCGAACTTCAGCTGGTTGATAAAACTCTAAGCGGTGGATATGGCCGAAGCGATCGCGTAACGGTCCGGCTAAGGCACCGGCTCGCGTCGTAGCGCCGATGATCGTGAACTTAGGCAGGTCTAAGCGGAGACTGCGGGCACTTGGGCCCTTACCGAGCATGATATCGAGCTTAAAGTCTTCCATGGCGCTATACAAGACCTCTTCGACAGTTCGGTTTAATCGGTGAATTTCGTCAATAAATAAGATGTCACCGTCTTGCAGGTTAGTCAGCAGACTGGCTAAGTCGCCGGCCCGTTCGATAGCCGGTCCACTGGTAATCCTGATCTGAGCACCCATCTCGTTAGCGATGACGCTAGCCATAGTCGTCTTACCTAGTCCTGGCGGACCGTACAATAAAACGTGGTCCATCGGCTCGTCCCGTTTCTTGGCCGCACTGATGGCTAACTGTAAATTTTGTTTTAGGCGCTCTTGACCGATATAGCTGGCAAAATCTTGCGGTCGCAGCGTAACTTCAAGTTCAACTTCAACGGAATCAGTCGGCTCAGCGCCGGTACTTACGATGCGATCAATCATTACATAACATTATAGCTTAGTTGGCTAAAATGCTTACGTTGTACTTTCGGCCGATCCTTATGGAACTAAGGTAGGGTTCCAACAGGTCCTTAAGTTTCTGTCGCAGTCTGTCAGCTTTTGAAGATCTTCACTATCAAGTTCGAAATCAAATAGATCAATGTTTTCTTCAATTCGAGATGGCGTTACCGACTTAGGCAGGATAACCATGCCTTCTTCGATACACCAGCGCAGCATGATTTGGGCATAGGTCTTATCGTGTTTATCAGCGATTTGTTGGACGACATAGTTCGACATATCCTTACCGTGGGCTAAGGGCGAGTAAGCTTCCAGAACGATACCGTTTTCGCGGCAATACCCGACTAATTCTGGCTGTTGCAAGAACACATGCAACTCCACTTGGTTGATCGCTGGCATTTCCGAAGCGTATTTCTTCATCGCTTCAAGATGCCTGACAGTGTAATTACTGACTCCGATATTTCGAACTTTGCCATTTGCCTTTAGTTCTTCCATGGTTTTCCAGGCACCTTTGCGTAAACCAGTGACGGGAAAATGCAACAGCAGTAGGTCGATGTATTCCGTTTGCAGTTGCTGAAGAGATTTATCGACGCTTTTTTTCATGCGTCCGGCCGTAAAGTTATCAAGCCAAACTTTTGTCGTAAAAAATAAGTCTTCCCGTTTTATACCACTCGCCTGCCACGCGTCACCAAGCATCTGTTCATTATTATAAATCTGAGCCGTATCAAAATGCCAGTAGCCTGCTTTAATTGCCGTATCGAAGGCAGCTTTGAACTGTTCAACATTCTCAACTTGCCAGACTCCAAGGCCAACTTGAGGTATTGAGTAATCGCCAATAGGTAAAATTGGTAAGCTCACAACCTGGCTCCGCTCAAAGCATGGCGGATTCGCTCGGCCGTGGGTAATTCGGCGTCGATAGTTTGGAGGGCTTTAGCCGCATCCTGGGCACTGTAACCAAGCGATACCAAGGCTTCGACGGCTTCATCTTGTAGTAACAGACCCTCGCCGTGCAGCAACCCAGTTGATTCCAAATCAACGCCGACTAAACCGACTTTGTCTTTGAGTTCAACGACAACCCGCTCAGCAACTTTTTTGCCGACGCCATTGGCCTGCTGAATGTACTTGACGTCACCTCCGGCGATAGCGACTCGGACTTGGCTGCCAGTCCCGACACTTAGGATGTTCAGCGCCATTTTCGGTCCGACGCCATTTACGCCCAATAATTGCTCAAATAAATTCTTAGTATCTTTTGTCAGGAAACCGAAAAGATCATGTGACTGCTCACGGATATGCTCGTAGATAAACACTTTGACTGATTCACCTGTCACCAATCTGCCATGGTCTTCAGTCGTAACATTCAGCCCGTAGCCGACACCGTGGACATCTAAGACGACATCACTGATGCCTTTTTCAAGTACGTTACCGGTTAAGATAGATATCATACTCTTATTATCGCACAGTCATACTATGGGTGATAGCAGCCGCTAAGGCGTCAGCCGCATCATCTGGTTTTGGAATTTCTTTAAGCTTCAAGATTACCCGGACCATTTCTTGGATTTGCTTCTTGTCGGCTTTGCCGTAGCCAGTCACGGCTTGTTTAATTTGCATCGGAGTATATTCGGCAATCGACATACCGCCCTGCATACCACACAGCAAGACAACACCGCGAGCTTGCGAAACCGTCATTGCCGTAGTGACGTTTCGGGCAAAGAACAACCGTTCGACCGACATCGCCGTCGGTTTATGCAGGGCGATTATTTCCTGTAACTCGTCGTAAATGGTTAGCAGCCGGACAGCGTCATCTTCCTTGACCGGCGTTCGTATGACACCGGCGTCAACCAGAGTAGCATGACCACGTTCGACGTCAATGACGCCGAAGCCAAGGATACCAGTTCCCGGATCAATACCGAGAATCCTCATTATTTAAACCAAAAGTTCTTCGGCAATGTCGAAATTAACGTGAGTGTTGCTGACTTCGTCGATTGCCTCAAGCGCATCCATCAAGCGCATGATCTTCCCTGCTGTCGCTGGATCGGTTACTTCGACAGTTGTGTTTGGAACATAAGTCAGTTCAGCTTCGGTGATTTCTAAACCGGCAGCTTTCAAAGCATCGCGGACTTTGGCTAGCTCTTTGGCATCTGTGTAAATGACGGATTCGTTTGACTCATCTTGGACGTCTTCGGCCCCGGCTTCCAAAGCTTGCATCATTATTTCGTCACCAGTGCCTTTGACGCGAATCATCCCCTTGTGGTCAAATTGAAAGGCGACTGAGCCTTTTTCGCCCATGCTACCGCCGTGCTTACTGAAAGCTAAGCGAACTTCCGGATAGGTCCGGTTGATATTGTCGGTCGCGCACTCGGCTAAGATAGCGACGCCGCCCGGGCCATAACCTTCATATAGTATTTCGGTCAGTTGAGCCGCACTTTTATCTTTGACGCGGTCGATTGCCCGCTGAATATTAGCTGACGGCATATTGGCTGCCTTGGCTTTGTCGATCGCTAAACGCAGGGCGAAATTAGTCTCTGGGTCCGTGCCGCTACGGGCTGACATTGCAATCAGGTTACCGATTTTAGTAAAGACGGCACCGCGGGCGGCATCTTTGGCACCCTTTTCACGCTTGATCGTCGACCATTTTGAGTGTCCACTCATACTATGTGCATCCTTTCATGTTCCGGCAAAGTCATGGTTGTCTTATCTGTTAGTATATCGCCTTTGGAAGATTTCTTAAAGTGTAGTGCCATCCATACCAAGAATAGCAAAATATATAGTTGGATGGCCGTGATTTGGCTGATATAAATGCCTTCACGAAAACTGTTCGGCAGCTGACTAAGCATTTGAGCCGCGTTAAGGATGTAGCCAAGAATCAGTATGGCTGGCCAGGCAATCCAGCCGACCAGGCTTGGAACCAGCAAACCGATAATGCCGGCGCAAGCGCTGAGCAACATAGCTAGCGGTATAAAGACCACTATGGCAACGTTAGCGATGAGTCCGACGAAAGACATCTGCCCGAAGGTATGTAGAAGGTAGGGTGTCGCAATCATCTCGGCCGCGATACTCTCAACCGCTATCATCAAGATCGTTGATTTCTGGACCCAGCTTGGCATTCTCCGGGCTAACAGCGGTGCAATGATAATCACTCCGGTAAAAGCAAGGAATGATAAATGCCAGCCGGCATCATTCCAGAGATATACCGGATTATACAAAGCCGTTCCGGCTGCCACGAATAATATCAGTAAGATCGGCTGAAAGGTCCGCCCGTAGAAGCTGGCGAAAATACTTAGGCCGCTGATAATTCCCGCTCTGACGATTGAAGCACTAAAACCAGTAATCAGTAAGAACACGATTATTAGACCGACTGATAAACTTGTAGAAATCCGTTTTGAGCGCGCTGCCATCAATCGTTTACTGGCCCTAAGAATTATCGTTAAATTATAGCCAGACACAGCGATAATGTGCGTCAGGCCGACATGTAGCAGTGCTTCTTTAACATCTTCTGGTAACGTTGCCCGTTGACCAACTAGGATTCCTAAAGCAAACGATGCAACCGGCTCTGGAAGGGCGTTTTGGAGGCCCACCGCGAAACCGCGTCTGATATCTCCGATGACAGAATAGTTGTGTTTGATCAGCTCCAGCTTGGCATATGACATGCGGCCTTGGTTCGCTCCTAGGGTTGGCTTTAGTTTGCCGGTAATCAGAAGCTCGTCGCCAAAATATATACTATTCAGACCCATGCCACTTATCGACAACTTACCTGACAGCTTATCGCCGTCAGTCGATTCGATATCACTGACTACGAATGTCATCTGGCGGGATTTGTTGTACACCCCATCGTTTAGTACTTTGGCGCGGATAGTTAGCTTATGACCATATAACGACTGGTAAATTTGCAAAGATTGCGAGAATTCCGCACCTCGCCATAGCCCGAGACACATACCGGTCAGTAAGACTACACCGAGAACGATAATAGTCTTGATACGAAATAGAAGGATGCACAGCACTAAGCTGATGCCAGTTGCTGACGCGGAGGCCGAATATCCACGTCGAGCCAAGCTTAGGCCAATCAGGCAACCGAGGCAGCCAGCTATTAGCAGACTGGTGCGACGATAGCGATGGCCGTAAACCCTGTGCATCGACCTCACTGTAACAAGTCATTCTTTAAAGCTTGCTAACAGTTAAGGAATAGTTAACTTTAAAATGGGTAGTGGTACTATATAAGCATAACCATGAAGAATAAAGTCTCCCCGTGGAAGTCAATCCAATTTAGATTTCTATTCAGTGTAATCATTGCAACTATCTTAGTCGTCGCTGGGCTGACTGCCTTTAAGGAAAACCGTTCAAACCATATTGACGAAATCTATGCTGAACGAGAAATCGAGCTCAAAGATTCATTTTCAGCCGTTTCCGGCTTAGAGTCACAGCGTTTAAAAAGCCTGACGATTGAGAATACTTACTGGGATGATATGGTCGCATTCATTGCAATGCAAGATAATTCGTTCGAAGAAGTTGTACTGGAATCTCAATTAAGCAGCTATGGAGCTGATGTTATATGGACTTATGACAAGAATTACAAACTGGTCAGCAACACCAATGTCCTGCCGTCTAAATTCTCGTCTTTTGACCTTGGTCTTTCTCAAACCGACTTGACCAATATTTTCAAGGATGGTTTCTTGAATCACTTCTACAAGAAGACAGATGTTGGGTTCATTGAAGTATTCGGGGCGACAGTCCACCCGACATCCGATGTCGACCATAAGACCGCACCTCAAGGCTTTTTCTTCATTGCTAGGATCTTAGATGAAGATTATTTAAAAAGTCTTGAGTCAGCGACTAACTTCAAGATTTCACTTGCCTCCAATCCTGCGACATTAGAGAGCGCCAAGCCCGCTTTTAAGACAGGCGTCATCGCCTTCAGCCAGGATTTGAGAGACGAAAAAGGCAATCTGAACGGTAAACTTAAAGTCCGTTATTTCTCCCAAGCCCTAGTTAATACTTATAGTTCGCTTAACAAACTGTTTATCGGTTCAATGTTGTTCCTAGCAATAATCTTGACGCTATTTTACAAGACGCTTAAAAGAATATTTATCGATCCTTTAGCCAAGATTTATCAAGCCTTGTTAACTGACGACTTGTCAGAAATAAAGACCTTGAAGTCGAACGATTCCGAATTAGGTCGGGTGGCTAACTTGATCGATACGTCAATCAGACAAAAGAACGAGATTTCCGAGAACGCTGAACGGATGCAGAAAGCACAACTGTCCCTTGAGTCCCGAAATAAAGAGATTGAAAAGATCAATAGCCTAATGATTGACCGTGAACTTAAAATGGTTGAATTGAAAGCTGAAATCAAACAACTGAAGTCTAAATAAATTAGATAGTTGTACCGACCAATTAAAAAACCTCAGACTTGCTGAGGCATTTTATTTGGAGGGCCCAGTGAGACTTGAACTCACGACACCCTGCTTAAAAGGCAGGTGCTCTAACCAGCTGAGCTATGGGCCCTTGACCTTTACATTATCTATGTTTTTACTCAAAAGTCAATCTGTTATAGGAGTAAATCCAGCTGCTTCAAGTTCTGGAATCTGCAACCTACACCATTCTGAATATCTGGTTGGCTGTCGACGGACAGATTCTTTAAAGTCGGTCCAGCTCATCCAAACGAAATCTTCGACTTCCGCGGGGTTTGGTTGTGGCTGACTGCGAACCTTTGCTACATACACGGGACAACATTCGTTTTCAACGATACCATTTAGCTCACAGCGGTAACGGAAGCGTGGCAAGGCTAGCTGTAAGTCTAAGACATCCATACCTAGTTCATAATCTAAACGGCGATCGATAGCGTCTTCGATAAGTTCATTTGGTGCTGGGTGACCACAACAACTGTTAGTCCAGATGCCGGGCCAAACTTTCTTAGTGAGTGCACGCTGAGTTATCAAGACTTCTCCAGCGTCGTTAAAAACATAACATGAAAAAGCAAGGTGAAGCGGTGTTTCGCCGTGGTGGCTGGCGAGCTTCGGTGCCGTGCCAATCGGTTGCCAATTCTCATCCAATAAGACAATCTGTTCAGTTTCCATAACTTAAGTATAGATTATTTGTGGTGTTTGGCGTGTTTATCGTTGCCGCCGGTTTTTGGTCGTTGCAACCAGAGTACGAACAGACAGATGAGTGAGCTGCTACCGACAATCAGGTTCTGGGCTTTACTGGCTTCGACCCACAGTGTCGTGCTCATAATATCGAACGATAACTCTTCACTCAATAATGGTACGACCAATAAGCTGCCGAGCAAGCCGACACCTACGGCCGGCAGGACGTTTACGACAAGTTTCGAGCCCTTGACTGTCTTTATCATGAAGATGGCTGTCAGAACGACTGGTAGGAGCAGTAAGACCAACTTAGTGATGTTACTGCCGGCATCAGGAATCTGTCCTGGTTGATAACTTTGTAAGACTGACATGAACGAATTTGCGTCCTCAGCCACGAACTGGACTAAGACATTACCCAGACAAAGACTCAAAAAAACGAGTGCGGCATTGATCCGCAAGACCATCAATAGAACGATGGGTATCAGGACGATAGCACTGAGGATGATTGTTGGAGTCACCGCTTAACTATAGCATGAGCGGTATAGTCAGTAAGCGGGTCAGTTCTAAGCGCCGACTTTGTCTTTTTTGCGGCGGGCGCGGGCATTTTGTTCGATGTAATCAACGATTTTAGCAGAGACGTTATGCTTGGTGACCTTTTCAATACCGAAGCCAGGGCTAGAGTTCACTTCTAAGATCAAAGGTCCTCTGGCGGAGCGCATCAGGTCGACTCCACAGATCGGTAGACCCATAGCTTTGGCGGCCTTTTGGGCTGATTTGCGCTCTTCGTCAGTCAGTTTGACCGGGATACCTTCGCCACCCTGGTGTAGGTTGGAACGGAAGTCATCATCCAGACTTTGCCGGAGCATGCTGGCAACGACTTTACCGTTGACTACGAAGGCTCTGATATCGACACCGGCACTTTCCTGAATGAATTCCTGGACTAAGAAGTTCACGCCTTCGACGTAAAAGGCTTGCATTACCGCCAGAGCAGCTTTTCGCGTTTCCGCTAAAACAACGCCGTTACCGTGCGTGCCACGGGCGACCTTGATTATGACCGGAGCACCGCCAACCTGTTCTAAGACACCTTCAAAATCAGCTGTTTCGCGGGCAAAGACTGTCTTGGGAATACCGACGCCGGATTTAGCCAACAACTGCATGCTACGCAATTTATCACGGGAGCGGACAATCGATATTGAGCTGGTCGTCGTAAAAACGTTTTGCATTTCGAACTGACGGACTATGGCCGAACCGTACTTAGTCATATTTGAGGCGATGCGTGGCACGATAACGTCAACGTCCCTAACCTCTTCACCCTTATAGTGAACGACCGGGTTACCAGCTTCGAGGGTCACATAACATTTGGCATAATTGATTACCCGGACATCATGGCCACGGGCAATAGCTTCTTCTTTTAAGCGGCGGGTTGAGTAATTACCCGGTCCTTTGGATAAGATAACAATGTTCATAATTCGGTTTCCTTCACTGCGTAAGCGTACTGGGTGCCCTTTCTTACGTCAACTACGAAATGATGGCGACGCAAGAATTGTCGGCCGATTAGCACTGATTTCATCATGGCGCTACGGTCGGCTAAGCTGATAGTAATGGGATACTCTTGGTCCTGCAGTATAATTTTCGTCGTAACAACAAAGCGAGTTTCTAGCTGACCGTTAGAACTGCGGATCTGCTTCAATTTATACTCTGCGACAGTCGTCTTGTTTTTTGCTACACCTAAGGGGTGGAACTCTAAGGATTTCGCGCCATTACAGTCGATTATTTCTTTGATTTCAGTGGCGTGAAGTGTGCCGGAGTAAGCGCCGGTATCAACCTTGGCGACGGTGTTTTTACGACCAAAGTCAGGAAAGCTGACTAGTTCGAAGCCTCCGATAACTTTCGCTTCTTTCATTAGATAAACCTCGCCTTAAAACTGTTTTTAACATATTCCAGCGATTGTTTAATGTCGTCATTGACTATGAAGACGATACAGTCATTCGGACCAGCTTGGCGGGCTACCGCAGCGATCACCTCGTCTTCGCGAATGATTCGCGTGACTCTCGGATTAATCGTTTCGATGGCATCAGTTAACTGTTGTGATACTAATCCAGGAACCTTCTGAAAACGACGGCCCGGTTTGGTCTCGCCTTTGACGAAGTGTCCATCGATCTTATCGTAAACAAAAAGTTCATCGTAATGACTGGCGATAGCTTGGCCGGTTTCGGCAATCAGGTCCGGGCTACGGTCATAAGCTAGTCTGACTATGCCGATGACCTTGCCGTCGTCCTTGAGGAGCGTTCGGGCTAAGTCACCGACTAGGCCGAGTGAGAATTTTTCGTGAGCATAATCTGCTAAGATTGTCGCTCCGTTCTCGGCCTTGAGCAAGGTTAGTCGACCGCCATATTTATCCAAGCGGACAGCTTCCATGGCTTCTCGAAATTTTGCCGGTAAGTTGCCTTTAAAATGTCCATAAGCAGCTGCGGCTGCAAACAATAAGTTGTAAATCGAAGGTTGGAACGTCGCGTCAAACGACCAAGGTATGGCTGCTAAATCGAATAAGATTACGTCGCCAGCCCGACTTTTCAAAACTGCCTCGGTTCCTGCCAATGTAACGGCGACGCCGCCGTCGGCTAAATGCCGCTCGACGTCAAAATTAGCAAAGGTTAATCCCACTGGAATTAAAGTGACTTCCCGCTCAGCGGGCACACTCTGGAGCTCGCCAACGACGAATTCATCATCAGCGTTGAAGACGACATAGCCAGCTTGGCGCACCCGTCGAAATATAAAATTCTTTGCTACCGCGATGTCAGCTTTGCTTTGTAAGCGCGGGCTTGAGCCGATATGATCTTCTAAGACGTTTAAGAACACTCCAACTTCGTGTTCGCGATAACCTAAGCCGGATGATGCACTACAGCCTAAGGCAGATTCAAGGACAGCGACTGGCTGCTGTGAGGCAGCTAAATTTGAATCAGTTTTAAACTCATAAAGATAACGACCGGGGCAGACGCTAGGTACTAAGTTCCAAATTGTTTTTGAGTCTTCCAACGAACTGCGTTGCTCACCGTTGACATAATGTCCGGTCGTATCAACTTTCAGGACGTCATGATCGAGCTGCCGCAGAAGTGCAGCTAAGACATTGACGACGGTAGTCTTACCTTTCGTCCCGGTAACGGATATTTTTGGTATATGTGGCATTTGAAACTTTAGCTTGACCCTATTACTAAGAGTATAACATATTTTCTTACTTTTTTCAATAGTGGACATATGTTATTGAATTTTGGCGACTTGATCAATTGTAGCGCGAATTTGATTTGATAATAAAGTTTTAAGCTTAGTGGCAACAAAACGATTTTCAGATCGACTGATCATGCCCGGCGCGAGTATGTTGAGTTCGATTATTTTCCAATCTGGTAATTGTGAATCGGCCGTACCATAGCCAAAATCAACTGCTCCATACATCGCATACGAGCCAGTTATGGAAGCTATGTAAGTCGTAACATCAGTTGCCTGTTCGATGAGGGTCTGCGGAATTGATTCCGGATCAACAAAGAACCAAGCTGAGACGGTCTTTCTGCTTGCGGCGTCAGGTTGCAAGACACGGGCTGCCGGATACAAATCGACTTTTCCTGGCGACACAAAACTATACATTCGCAATTCTTTAGTATTACCGGCCACATTCAACCTATCAAATTCTTCATTTGTCGAGCGAGTTAGCGATTTAATAGAACGGGGAAACGGCCTAGAAAAATCGTAAGCCGGTTGTATTATGTGTTTATCAAACATGTTTGGATTGTCGCTATAGAATTTGGCTAATGCCGCTTTACCCATTTTGTAAGTTCCTGCACTAAAGCTGCCATGCCGTGGCTTTAGAAAATATTGATCATAATCATGCTCTTGTACGAAGCGATCAATATCATCAGATGAAGTAATCAGTGCAGTTGGCATACTTAAACCTAGCGGACTTAAGATTTCGCGAGCTGCTCGCTCCTTGTGGTATCCGATCTTACGAACAGCGTTTTCATTTATCATTGGAGGGACATCAGGATTGCTAAGTGAGTCATGTTTAATCGATCGATCAAGCCGGTTAACTATCAAACCAAGCTCATTCCGATTCAGTTGACTGGTGATGGGGTCTACATCGCCATCCAGTCTGCTGGGGTTAATGTGGTCGTTAGTAAAGGCTGACTCGCCACCAAGTGTTACAAACGGACGTAAATCGTTCGACTTGAGTATCTCGAATAGTTCAACTCGGTCGGGTAATCGACTATCGGCAGGTAATTTTTCCGGCGCATAGGCAAAACAAACAGCATTAGACATTATATTACTATACTATATTTAGTTAGCTTTGTCTATAATTGAGTACTAGCCCAAGATGCGTTCAAACATCCAGTATAAGGCAAACAGCGAGATGACTACTGCAACGATTTTGATGAAATTATCGTACCAGCTCTTCTTCCTAAATAAATAGATGATTGGTAAAGCAAGGGCGACAATAAATAGTTGGCCTAACTCAATTCCAACATTGAATGACAACAAAGATGATATGAATTTTTCATCGGGGATTTGAATGTCACGCAGCAGTCCAGCGAAGCCTAGACCGTGGAACAAGCCGAAGAAGAAGATTATACCTAGCTTATACCTCGGATTTTTTAGTATCTTATTTTCCCGGAAGAAAACTGTGCTGATAGCTAAGACGGCAATCGACAAAGCAATGATTGGTTCGACTATATCCGAGCTTAATGTCAATAAACCAGAACCGGCTAAGATTAACGTAATACTGTGGGCGACAGTAAATGTCAGCGTGTATTTTGAGACAATCCGCAAACCGGCAAACACCAACAATAAAGATAGTACGAAGAGAATATGATCAAGGCCGGATAAAATATGATTAAAGCCAAGTTTTATAAAGTCGAGCGTATTATCTAAAAAGTTAGTCTTTTGATTAGCAATCTTGATAATATCTTGCTGGCTGGAGACTCTGGTGGCAGCATCAGGTGCATTTTTGGCGATGTAATCATTTATTTGACCGGGTGATGCATCCGGGTTAGCTTTGATGTACTCAATGACTTCTTTAGGTAATAATTCGTGAGCTGAAGTTACAGCTGGCATGGCTAATCCCGGAATCAACAATAGAAATAAGATAAGCAGGAATTTTTTCACGTTTTACTAAGTCGAGCCAATGATGCTTGTCCGCTAGTATAATCCGCAAGCGAGAAATGAGTTTCCAAGAAATATTTATCCTGCTTGAACGCTTCTCTCAAATAGCCGACAGCCTGTTCTTTTTGCCCCAGCTTTTCAGCGATCATACCAGCGTGAAAAACGACCGAAGGACTCTTGCTCCCTTTCACTAATGCCTGGTTGATTGCGACTTGCGCCTCAGGGTATTTTTTAGCCCGATAGAGTGACCAAGCTATGGTATCGATCGAAAAGAAATTAGGACGCTCGCTAACAGTTTTTCGTGACAAGCTAATTGCTTTATCAGTTTTTATATTTTGCTGAGCATAATAAGTAGCCAGCTCGTAATCATTATTGACTCCACCGCTACTTGATTGTTCAAAAGCTAGCTCAGCTAAGAAAGCTTGTTGTTCGGCTTTCTTGTCGTCGCCAGATGCTTTGTAAGTATCAGCTAAGGCGCTGGCATACTGGGCCAAGGCTAAACTTTTAAAAGCAGTCTCGAATTTACCGATGGCTTCGGGATAATCTTTTTGAGCGAACGCGACTTTGCCTAAGCCCTCATTGGCTGACGGAAAATCAGGTACGGTCATCAGAGCTTGTTCGAAATAATCCTTAGCCTTGACCAAATCGCTTCTTAAGTAGAGCTTTCCTAGTTCAACCTGACTGAAAGCGACGTTTTCGGGGAATGATGATCCGGCGCTAATAGCAGCTAGCAGAGCTCTTTTTGCACCATCGATGTCACCATTTAGTTCTCGTAAATATGCGACACGGTTGTAAGACCCTAGTTCAGGTTTTTTGTTTACCATTGTCTGTATTGAAGCGACCGCCTCATCATATTGGCCAAGCTCGATTTGGCCGTCACCAATCAGACCATAGTACGACACGACATTAGGATTAATTTGCTGAGCCTGCATGGCCAAACTTAAGCCCTTGTTAAAGTCGTGCTTACCGTAAGCTACCGCTGCTTGCGCCGCGATGACGTCAGAGCTCAAATCATCTATTTTAAATGCTTTGGCTAACAGATTATCGCATTCTGCATACAACGATGTGTCGGCCGTCTCTCGGACTTTTTGTAGATACGACTGACAAAGTTGAGCATATTTGTTAGCGTCTTTTGGACTGTCTAAAATCGCTTTCTGGCCATTCTTTATCTGCTGATCAATGACATTCAGTCTAACCGTATCTTCATTATTAGGTCCGGATCTTTGAAAGGTTGATAGCAGTAATGGAATGAAAATGATGACGATGACAAGACCAGCGATTAAATACAAGCGGTTAAGATTTTTTAATTTGGATAAAATATTCATGATTGGCTTCTTTAGGTAATTATAGTCGGAATTGTTGGAATTGATAAGGTAAAAGCCCAACCGATATATGTTTGATAAATATCGATTGGGCTTTGCTGCTAGCCGTTGGTATATTAACGGTTAGATTGAGTATCATTCTTTCGCTTGAAGAATGAAGCTAGGCCAAGTCCGGCTAACAATGCTGCAATACCGACAGCAATCGTCTTGCCTGCATTGGACTGGTTAGAGTTATTATCCGCACCAGTGTTGGAAACTGATTTAGTGTTGGTCAAAGCGGCTGTCAAACCATCGTCCGGTAGAGCGACATATGGGAATGAATTTCGGAAAGCTTTGTCATTCTTGTTAACGCCGTCCCCAAGTCTCGTAGCTAATGGGTCAGCTTTGAAATCTGGGTGGAATAGTGGGTATGCGGCACCAGCAACAGCTTGGATAGAAATGTCGGTGACATCATCGGCTAGGCGTCGACCGTTAGGGAATCCAGCCGTGTCCTTGGCAAGTACACCTAAACGGTTAGGGTTCTTTGTTGGGGGAATTGCCGTGTTCAGGCGGAGTTGCTCAGACGGTACAACATTAGCTGGCTGGTTGAGATCCTTGATTCCAGTTAGGAATATGGCGACTAAGTCATCACGAGCTTCTGGGGTTCCGAAATCACCCTGCGGTGGAACTTTTACCTTATATAGACCGTTCAACAGTTTGCCAAGTTCCGGGTTAGTAACACCATTGGCGAATTGAGCATCACCTGATGGCTTGGAGTTGTTAAATAAGTCTTTGGCACCTAAAGGTACGACAACTTCATTTACTAATGGTGCGCCCAGGCGTGAAATCTGGACGAGTTCACCGCTGGCAGCACTTGTTCCACCGTCACTGAGTATTGACGTGCTTGGGCGTGAGGAAGTTGTCCAGACACCGATGACAGCAGCAGGGTCTTTGGCGCCGGTCGGAGCAACTTTTGTGCTTGTTAATTCTGCCGTTGGAATTTGAAGGGCAAGTGATTGAACGCTGAAGCCTTTCAAGGCGTCGACACCACCGCCTTTATCACCAGGTAACTTACGGATAGTGAGCAGGTCGAACAGACCGCCCAAGTCGGTAAAGAATGGATCGTCACTTTGACCGGCAAAGGTCTTAGTTCCATTGACGTCTTGGACAGCTTCTTTCTGAAGTTTGTCGTAGTTAGGCGTCGACTTTGGACCGACGTTACTTGGAGGAGTCAATAAGTTTTCGCCTAAGACAGTTTCGACTCCGGCACCGTCAATCTTTGATAAGGCGTAAGTTTGTCGGACATTTAAATTAGGGTCGGTTAGCGATTTTACTGGGCCAGTGTTGTATAGGAAGGTTTTATCGTTTTGACGGGTTGTTGTGAACTTATATCGGTAGATTAGGTCTGGCAAGGCATCACCGTTATTATCAATGTTGATGTCATAACGAACGTTGTCATCAAACGAGTAGAAGTTAGGTCCACCAGAAGGATTTTGGAACGGTAAGTAGTTAGCAATTATTGTCGTGCTGTCCGGCTTGTCAGGACTAACAAAGGCGTAAAGGTCGGTACCGTCAGCTCTAGGATCACTACCGATGAGAGGGGCTTCGCGGTGACTTGAAGCGTATGACGAAATCGGACCGAATGAGACCGATCCAATGGTTACGGCTGCAACGGCCGCAAGGGTGGAAGTTTTAACAACTTTCTTTAATGGTATTTTCATACTGACTCCTTTGTAAATTAATTCTGGTCTAACAATAGACTTAATAATTACTTAATGTTGTTAAGTATCTTACAGGCTATCAAGAATGTAATTTAAATTACTGAATTGCTTTTTGAACGCGACTAAAAACTAGGTAAATTACGACAATTACAATAGACAATATGGATAACATCATGGGAATAAAACCGGATTGATTGAGCTTAGTGCGTTTCATTTTACTTTAATATTACGACATAAGCGGTTTAAAGCAAGTAAAGCGAAAACCCTATGATAAAAACGATAATTTGACAGGAGAATATTTGACTTAAGTGTTATAATATTACGCTAATATGGAAAGCATAACTAAATCTGAAGAATCTCAAATTACTGAAAGGCCTCTACGACTGGAAGGTCTGGCTGTTCAAGAAATTTATTTCAGTCTGGGTTTGTTAGCAGCTAAAAAAATTTCAACTGATTTCGGCGTCGCCGAGCCATTGGTCAATCACATGATTGACCAAGAAGTTGTTAAGAGTAATTTACGCTTCCAAAGTTTTGAAAATCAGTCTAAATACGACCACGTCTCAGAGAAGTACTATAATCTGTCACTTGAAAATGAAAGGCTTGTTGAAGTCAGTAATAAAGATTCATTAACCGGACTGTTCAACCGCCGAGGCGCTGAGATTGCTTATTCACGATTAGTGGACCATACAAAAAATGAGAGTAATCGACGACAAAAAAACGTGTACGACAAACATGACTCACAGATTCTGATTATTGACGTCGATAACTTTAAATTAACCAACGACACATACGGGCATGGCGTAGGTGATAATTTGCTTTCAAAAATCGCCAAGATTATGACCTCTAACACTCGTCAGAAACATGTTGTACCTGATGTTATTTCAAGAATCGGTGGCGATGAGTTTCTTATTCTGATGTACGGCGCTCCTCGTAACGTAGCCGAACATACTGCTAACGCGATCCGTAATGAAGTCAAGGACCTCGCCCTCTACGATCCCGCACTTAAAAGCTCTGTCAGTATCGGTATTGGTGCTGTAAATGTGGATTTAAGCTTAAAAGATACGGTTGATTTAGCTGATCGGGCCTTACTCCAGGCTAAAAAGTTCGGTAAAGATATCGTGGTTCACTTCGACGATTTGACTGTTACTAGCTAAGCCCAAAACTTTGATTTACCACCAGCCGCAACGTATTCTTTTAGCAATTCTTGTTGTTTCTTAGTCAATTTAGTCGGAGTATCGACTATTATCGTGACTATGTGCGCCCCCCGGGTACTACCTTTAAGATGTGGCACACCGTGATTACTCAGTTTGAAGTCACTCCCGCTTTGCGTACCAGTCGGAATCTTCATGACGACAGGTCCGTCGACGGTATCGACATTTATCTCTGTGCCTAATGCGGCTTCGACCATGCCCACGTGTTCGTTACTCAAGATCAGATCACCTTCACGGGTAAACTGTTTGTGCGGCTTGACCCGGATATTGACGTACAGATCACCTTTCGGGCCATTGGCGATAGCTTCGCCGTGTTCACGTAAGCGGATAGTGGCGCCGTCGTCTATCCCAGCCGGAATTTTAAGTTCGATATCTTGTTTCTTAACCTGGGTTCCCCTGCCCTTACAGACAGTACAAATTTTTTCCGGAACCTTACCGCGACCGCGACATGTCGGACAGACGGCGGCTTGTTGGATGTTTCCGAAGATAGTCTTAGCAACGGTCACAACCTGGCCGGAACCCTTACAAGTCTCACAATTCTTTAATTCATAACCAGGCTCGACAGTTTCACCCTTACAATGTTCGCAACTATCTTCCATATGCAGACCAAGTTTAGTATCAGTACCAAAAACAGCCTCTACAAAAGAGATGTCGACCCGGGCTTCCATATCGCGACCTCGCGCTTGACGTTGCGATCGGCCGCCGCCAGCACTGCCACCAAAGAAGCTACTAAAGATATCACCTAGACCGAGGTCACCGAAGTCAAAGTTAACGTTTTGACCTTGACCGCCAAAGCCTTCAAAGCCACCATATCCACCACTATTACCGCCGACGCCAGCATGACCGAACTGATCATAACGCTGCTTTTTAGCTGGGTCTTTCAAGACCTCGTAAGCTTCATTTAGCTCTTTAAACTTAGCCTCATCACCACCTCTGTCCGGGTGATGCTCGATGGCAGCTTTTCGAAAAGCTTTCTTAATCTCATCGGCGCTGGCCGACTTGCCGAGTCCTAGTAATTCGTAATAATCGCGTTTAGCCATTCGTCTCTCCGAGGTAAGTATTTAGATAGTCAATTAGCAATGTTAAGCGGGCGTCAGGGAGTTCGGCTTCGGGCACTAATTTTGGTTGGTCTCCAGACAAAGTCGCAACCGGCTCGTCCAAATAAGGTTCAAATAAAAACATGCCCGAGTAGTTTCGTCCGTGAAACGTCAGCTCATACATAGTATCAGGAGTTGGCTCAGTCTGACCGACTCTAGCTAAGACCAACGTCAAACCGTAACTTATTCCAAATTTCCGTAAGGCATCTGGCTGTGAGTCTGGCTCCCAAGTTCTCTGCGATATTTGCTTACCTTTGAAACTACCTAGGATTAACTCGCAGGTCGTAGCAATCTTAGCCCAAGTCTGCCTGTCGGTCGAGAATTCGCCGACAGGCATAATTGGTGCTTTGTTTGGCAAACTCTCGTGCCTCATCAGACTTAGGACTTCTTGTCGTCGTCGACGACTTCGCCTTCGATTGGCTCGTCGGTTTTGTCGTCGGTCTTTTCTTCTGAGCTGTCAGAATTATCTTCTTTAGCCTTATCAGCTTCAGCGCTCTCATATAGTTTGGCACCGATTGGCATGATTTTGTCGTTTAGCTCACTGGCGGCTTTCTCAAGATCGTCCTTAGTCGCGTCTTCTTTAGCAACGACTTTCTTGGCTTCCTCGACGGACTCGTTCAAAATCTTCATATCGTCTTCCGAAATTTTTTCTTTGCTTTCCTTAGCCATTTTTTCAGCTTGGTAAACCGTGCTGTCTAGCAAGTTACGGGCTTCGACGACTTCTTTACGAGCTTTGTCTTCGTCGGCGTGACTCTCGGCTTCTTTAGCCATCTTCTCAACGTCGTCTTTACTGAGGTTGCCTGAGCCGGAGATAGTTATGCTCTGCTCTTTGCCAGTACCCTTATCTTTAGCCGATACGTGCAATATACCATTGGCGTCGATGTTAAAGGTGACTTCGATCTGTGGGATGCCACGGGGGGCGGATGGGATACCATCTAAGACAAAGCGGCCTAAGCTCTTGTTGCCGTCGATCATATCGCGTTCACCTTGTCCGACGTGAATCTCAACTTGAGGTTGATTGTCAGCGGCTGTCGAGAATGTTTCGCTCTTGCTGGTTGGGATTGTGCTGTTGCGCTCAATCAGCTTAGTCATGACACCGCCCATAGTCTCAATACCTAAGGATAGTGGCGTTACGTCGAGCAACAGTACGTCCTTGACGTCACCTTGCAAGACACCGCCTTGGATAGCGGCGCCGATAGCGACGACCTCATCA
>Ga0326733_1000085_pt1 | contig 33077 bp, 30 predicted proteins | sample 14_GP2_308_FD_207946 | JGI IMG/M metagenome (GOLD analysis project Ga0326733, IMG submission 207946) | Glacier ice microbial communities from Ngari, Tibet, China - 14_GP2_30.8 | ecosystem: Environmental > Aquatic > Freshwater > Ice > Glacier | place: China: Ngari, Tibet | collected 2018-07-17
GACTACAGAACCAGACGCCGCAACCTTCACCGATGAATGGGCCGAAGAAGAAGCCGAGGAAGATATCGATCCAACGACAGCCGTCTATCTCGAAGATGACGTCGCTGATGACTCAGTCCGTCTTTACCTCCGAGAAATCGGAAAGATTCCACTCCTGTCATCAGAAGAAGAGCTAGCCTTAGCTAACCGCGTCGTCGCTGGCGACAAAGAAGCCAAAGACCAGATGGCGGAAGCCAACATGCGTCTAGTGGTCTCAATTGCTAAGCGATACGTCGGTCGTGGCCTCGATCTACTCGACCTTATCCAGGAAGGTAACACCGGATTGTTACGAGCTGTCGAAAAATTCGATCCCGACAAGGGTTTCAAATTCTCGACTTACGCCACCTGGTGGATTCGCCAAGCCATCACGCGAGCTATCGCCGACCAAGCCCGGACCATCCGTATTCCGGTCCACATGGTCGAAACCATTAACAAACTACTCCGGACGCAACGCCGCCTGACTCAGGAACTCAACCGTGAGCCTTCAAACGAAGAAATCGCTAAGGCCATGGAAATCGAAGTCGACAAAGTTGAGCACATCATGAAGATCAAGCAGGATATCTCATCCCTAGACGCTAGTATTCGTGATGACGAAGAAGACTCCGTCTTAGCCGACTTCATTGAAGACGAAGACACCGTCAGTCCTGAAGAATCAGCGACTGGTCAGCTTTTGAAAGAGCAGGTCAAAGATATGTTGAGCGCCCTGACTGAACGCGAACAGAAAATCTTAAAGCTCCGATTCGGTCTTGAAGATGGCAAAAGCCACACCCTTGAAGAAGTCGGTCAAGAGTTCAGCGTTACCCGTGAACGTATCCGTCAGATTGAAGCTAAAGCTTTAGCTAAGCTGCGCAAGCACCGCGACGCTAAGAAACTTCACGACTACATTAAGTAAGACTGATGCCGGCGTCGGCCAAAATCGCGTCGAGGTCGGCAATCATCTTATCCTGAGTACCGGTATTTAATAAGAAGTAATCAGCATTGGCGATCGGACCGCCTTTTTCAAGCATCTCAATCTCCGCGTAATCCCGAGCGTCAGCTTCTTCTTTCGTTAACGGACGGACAGGTCGAGTGGCTGTTCGAGCATGCCGAACGGCCCGCGGCGCAACGGTCGCGATAATGACCGAGTTGTCTTCCATCAGCTCTTTGAAGATCTTGTATTCAGTCCAACTGTAAAGTCCATCGGCCACGACATACTGATGACCCTCTTCGAACAATTTTTCAATTTGGGCAATTATTCGCATGGCATAGGCGCCTTTACCTTCTTTGGCCCGGATGTCTTCGCGGACGAAGCGTTCATTGGCTTCGTTGACTTCCATGCCGCGGCTCTTAACTTCGTCGATCGTTATGCCGCCGAAATAACAGGAGGGCAGGCCTTTCGACATCAAGTAATCGACGCAGACGCTTTTGCCAGCACCTGGCATTCCCACAAAAACTATAGCTTTATTTTTAGACATTCAACCATTGTACAAGACAGCTTAGCTTTTGTGCACCCGGCTATGTAGTTTTAGGACGACTTCTCGGGTGTGTTTGCGAGTCTGACGCTGCGACAATCGTGTCAAAAAGAATAAGCTGCCACCTATGAATATCGCTAACCAGTCGTAGAAGTTAAGTGGAGCACTTTTGGCTAAGCCGGCCAGAACAGGAGTATAGATTATTAAAAGGATCGTTAATAATGTCAGGCCCAAATTTATTAATAAACGTCGATTGGCGACTAAGTGATAATTGAAGAATTTATCATGCGTATTCTGACGTTCAAAGAATAGGTGGATAGATAAACAGACGGCCAGCGTAACCCAGGTAACAGTAGTAGCTTGTAAGTACAAAGGTGTGTCCGTGGCGATAAATTCCGGACTGATGTCATTCCTAATAAAAAAGTATAAGAAGTTACCGTAACCGATAAGGGCGGCGAGTAGTCCGAAGCCGATAAAATCATAAGCGGCCCGGATGCCGGCTAGGCGATCCCGCCAAGCTTCTACGATATAGTCTGCGGTCGGTTGATCGTCGAGTAAAGCCAAAACTGGCAAGGGCAGAATAAGCAAACCGACCAAGGCTATCTGCACCGGTATGATGGCGGGGCCGATGTGATAAGCCAATACCGTGATAGCGCCAGCAATTACTAGCAATACCAAGCTTAACGCCGTAGTTAAAAAGCAGCGTAAGGCTTTCTTAGTATTAAGGTGGAAGTAGCGACTAGCTTGTATAGCCGGTATCAAGTTGGTCCAATTCTGACCTGTATAAATTATTGTTCGCTCGTCGGCATGAGCCAGGGAATGGATTCGACGCTGTCCAGCTTTCGATAAATCAGTAAAGACTGCGCCGTTATGGAGTAGGGTTCTAATGTCGTCATCTGTTAACCCGACCAAATCAGATTCTGGAATGACTTTGATCGAGCGACTGAGCCCAGCTTTGACAGCTAAACTTTTAGCCAGCTGAGCCGGATAATGGGACGCTATCGATACGGTAAGATCCAATTTTTTCGCCAACCTTAAATTTTGTGAGACGTTTGGCTGGACGTGTAGGTCGAAACAGATTAATCCTAGGAATATTAAATCCGGAGTTAACTTATTTAAAGTCAGGTCCTTAAGCTCGGTCTTAGCTGGCAATATCGCGTAAGCTAAGGCACCAGTTTGTCGGCTGGCGGCGGCTTGAGCTTCGCCGGCATCAATAAAGTGTTTCTGGTCGGCAGCTTTCAGGGGGCGGACGTGGCCATGGTCCCAAATTTCTGAACTGTAAATTATGGCGGTTTCAACTGCAGTTCTAGCAAAGACGATAGTATGTTGGGCGGTCCGCTTAATTACGAGTAAATCTTCGCCAAGATTGAGGATAACTTCATATTTCGTCTTAGAAAAGTCCTGGCTGAAATCAGTCTTGGAAGTCAGACTGTCAGTAGCGTGGCAAGCCTCCAAGAATAACTTTACGTCGTTAGCGTCTTTGGTTGTCAGGTTATGACCATGCTGATTCTGGATATGCCCATGTTGACCGGAGCCGGTGTCAGAGATCGTGTAAAATTGCCGGCCGATAAAAAACTCAACCACTGTCGGTACGATTGAGTCCATCAGCTTAGACTGATCAATCAATATATTGGATATGGAACTTAAGGAGTTAACATCGTATGGTTTATCAATTTGGGACGGCAGCCTGCGGGATTGGCGTGACGCCAGGACGTGTATAAACTTAACTTTAGATAATAAGACTACCGGTAATAACGACAGGGCGACGCTGATAGCCAGCATGCTGGACGAGCCGACTGTAAGATCAAATTGGTATGAAACGACAACTAGGATGAGCCATAAGACGACAGTACTTTGCAGGGCCCGGCGTGAAACGACTGACAGTTCAGAATTCAAGGCCGTCGTTTTATCCATACATAAGCATTATACCGGTGAAAGCCAGTTTTTGCTCACGCTTGTGTCTAGGGCAAGGAAATGGCAATATAGACAACTATGAGTGAACAAGTCCCGATTATAGAAACGCTGATCCCTGATCTTGATGCCGGGAGCGTTGCTGGTGACTCACTGCGAAGTTATCTTAATGCTATCAGCCGCACCCCCTTACTGACAGCTGAAGAGGAAGTCTTATTATGTCGACGTATTGAAGCAGGCGTTTTTGCCGGCCGAATTATTGATTTGCAAGGTCAACTCAAAGAGGATCCGACACAGGTCAACGCCGAAGACAAGCAATTAGCTCAAAAATACTCGACGATTTGTGAAAGCTTAGCGCTGATAGCCGCCGATGGTGATGCCGCCAAGAATCACATGATTCAAGCCAATTTGAAACTAGTCGTCTCAATTGCCAAACGATACCAAAATCGGGGGCTGGACTTTCAGGACGTTATTTCAGAAGGTAACTTCGGTCTGATGCATGCCGTCGAAAAATTTGATTACACTAAAGGTTTTAAATTCTCAACATATGGGACATGGTGGATTATGCAAGCGGTCAGCCGGGGTATCAGCGACCAGGGTCGGACAATCCGAGTGCCAAATAACATGGTCGATGAAGTAAATAAATCAGTCCGTTTAGGTAGGCAGTTCTTTCAAGAAAACGGTCGGGAAGCGACTGATATAGAACTAGCCGATCTAGTCGGAACTAACGCTGAAAAGGCAAGACGTTTAAAAGAGATCAGCCGCTTACCGATCTCACTTGACTCGCCATTTGATATCGGTGGCGATGACAGATTAGGCGATTTTATCGAAGATACAACAGCAATACAACCGGAAACGGCAGTTATCGACGAGATGACTCAAACGAAGATATTCGAAGCCATAAACCAACTTGAGCCTCGACAGGCGCTTATTATTAAACGACGTTATGGCATAGACTGCGCTGAACCACAAAAACTAGATCAAGTCGGTCAGGAAATCGGCGTAACTCGCGAAAGAGTCCGCCAAATCCAAAAAAAAGCCGAAGAGAGTTTACGCAGTATCTTCAAGAAATTCGGAATAACGAGTTTAAACGATTACTAAGTTATACTTAACAGATGAACAACACTAACTTGGCAGTTAGAAAAAAGCTCGTCGTCATCGACGGTAAGAGTGTCTTTTACCGCGGCTATTACGCAATGTCGAACTTGACTACCAAAGACGGTACACCGACCGGTGGCGTATTCGGCTTCGCGACCATGGCTTTAGAAGTCATCAAACGCTTTAAGCCTGATTATGTGGCCGTGGCATGGGATAAGCCGAAGACCAATATCCGCCGACGCCTGGAAATGTATCCGGAATATAAGGCCGGCCGGAAACCGGCTCCGGCTGACTTTAAAGAACAAATTCCTATACTCAGTGAATTGTTGGCGGCCTTCGGTTGGCCACTCTATGAGCTAGATGACTACGAAGCCGATGACATCATGGGCGCATTAGCTGTACAGGCTTACGCTGAGGATATCGAAACTCTCCTTATTACTTCTGATATGGACATGCTACAGCTGGTCAATGATAAGGTACACGTCTATGCCCTCAAAACGGGATTGTCGAACATCGAAATGTATTCACCGGAATTCTTTGAAGATAAATACGGCATCACAGTCAGTCAGTTCCTCGATTTAAAAGCTTTGAAAGGGGATAGCTCCGATAACATTCCTGGTGTACCCGGCATCGGCGAAAAAGGCGCTTTGGAACTCCTTAAGCAGTTCGAATCACTCGATAACATCTATGACAATATCGACTTGATCAAAGAAACTCACCGTAAGAAGCTGGCCGCCGGCAAGGACTTGGCCTATTTAAGCCGTGAACTAGCCCGCATCTGGACCGATGCCCCTATCAAGTTGGATTTAGCTGAAGTTGACGGCAGCAAGGCCGACCCGGCTGCCATTCAAGATTTGCTTCAAAAACTTGAATTCCGCACCTTATCACGTCAATTACCAGATATCATGCAGGTGCCGGTCAGCAACGTCACGACCCATTCCGGTGTTGCCTTAAAAACTGGTAAGAACGTCATCATCAGTAGCGATGAAGACTTGGGTCAGATTGATGGTTTGGCTGATAAACCAGCCTATATCTATTCGCGGACAGCCGGAAAACACGGCGACAAACCACAAACAATAATATTAAGTACCGATATAGAAACAGTCTTCACCCTAGACGTGACTAAACTATCGAAACCAGCTTTAGTAACTATATTGAGCCAGATCGAGCAAGTCATCGGCTATGACGTCAAAGCAACCTTAGAGGTCCTTATCGAACTAGGCGTAGCCTTACCGGAAGTTAAACACGATGTTCTGATCGGTGCCTTCTTATTAAATAGCCTACGCCGCGAGCAAACTTTAACCGAACTGGCTCAAGCCGACTTGGATTATGATGGCTCCGCCTTCGAGAACATCGACAACGAAGAACTCCAGAGCCGGGGGCACGAGATCATTGCGGTCATCGCTAAGTTACACGACCAGCAGGCGGTCGCTCTAAAGGCTATACCGAAAGTCGCTAAATTGGCCAATGACATCGAGTGGCCGGTCATAAACGTCCTAGCTGATATGGAGCACAGCGGCATCCAGCTTGATACGGTTTATTTGGCCGCCTTTGCCGACGAAGTCAACGATACGATTTCCGACTTAGAGCAGCAAATTTACGGTCACGCTGGCGACGAATTCAATATCGCTTCACCAGCTCAATTGGCTGACATGTTGTTTAATACCATGGGATTGCCGACGCAAGGTATCAAAAAAGGCAAGACCGGTTATAGTACCGCGGCCAGCGAACTAGACAAGCTCCGCGGCAAACACGAAATCATCAATCTGATTACTCAGTTCCGAGAAGTCGCGAAGCTCAAGAACACATATATCGATGCCTTGCCTAAACTAGTCGATGACAAGTCGCGCTTGCACACGACTTTCAATCTGACGATAGCTCAGACCGGCCGGCTCAGTAGCACCGACCCGAATCTCCAGAATATCCCAACCAGGACGGATCTTGGTCGCCGCATCCGAACGGCTTTTATCGCCGATAAGGGCAAGAAACTAGTCAGTGCCGATTACTCACAGTTTGAGTTGCGTTTGGCAGCCGTCTTAGCTAATGACATTGAACTGATAGATATGTTTAACCGCGGGGCCGATATCCATACCGCGACAGCGGCTCAGGTTTACGGTCGGGAACTAGAAGATGTTACCAAGAACATGCGTCGGGCTGCGAAAGTCATCAACTTCGGAATCTTGTACGGCATGAGTCCGCATGGATTGGCTATCGCTACCGGCATGACCCGCGAAAACGCTGTCAGCTTCATTGATAAATACAAAGCTTTGCGCCAACCATTATTTGATTACATGGATCGGTTATTAATCCAAGCCCGCCAAGATGGCTTCGTCGAAACGTTGCACGGTCGCCGCCGCCCGATGCCTGATATCTTATCGAGTAATTTCATGGTTCGCCAAGCCGCCGAACGGGCTGCTGTTAATATGCCAATCCAGGGCACCGAAGCTGATCTGATGAAGCTGGCCATGATTAGGGTCCAGAATCGACTAATCAGTGAGTATCCTCAATCAAAACAGCTGCTTCAAATCCATGATTCAATCCTGGTCGAATGCCCGGCCGCCGATGCCGACAATATCTCAAAGCTACTTAAAGAAGTCATGGAAAGTATTTACGAATTGCCAGTCCGCTTAGACGTCGACGTCACAATTGCCGAAAACTGGGGCGAACTCTAAACAGCTATAACCGGCGAGTTGGCTATTTCACAGACAGCTTCCCGCGATTATTAGATAGTTGAGCTGTAACTAAGGGTGTTCTATGCAAGCAACAATTGAAGACATTTATCATACGACAGAAGGCGGCAACGATAATATCAACCCGCCAATCTATACGGCCGAACGGAATGAAGATGGGGAAGGCGATGGTCGCCGCGTCGCTGCAGCTATCGAAATGGTTGAAGCCTACGCCAACAGCGGCAATGTCATCGAACTATCAGGAATCAACCTAGCCGAAGCTGTTTACGGCGCCCGCAAACGGACTATCCTGCGAAATCGAGCCTGAATCCCGTCGGGTCGCTTAGCCGCTAGACACGAAACGCCCCTATTCCTGTCATAATAGCCAGATGAATGACGACCAGCTAAAACAGATTACTAAACAACTAAAATTTATTAAATTTTGGTTAAGTTTTTTCGGTAGCCTGATCTTGATTACATTGCTCGTATTAGGTTACTTTGTTTATCAACTGATCACTTTCACGTCTAACGCCGCCAAAGAACTGAATATCCTGCAGGACCAAGCTAAGCAGAGTCTCGATCTGAAACAGAAAATCTGCGCGAACGATTCGAATGGAATTATTGCCGAAGCCCGCTCTAATTTTTGTGCCGAGTAGGTCGAGACATAATCCGGCCGCCCTTAGAGCGACTCAACTTAAAGGCTAATACTATTACCCAGCTGGCTAGAGCTATATCAATTAAGCTAGTCGCTGCACTGATAGCGTTGGTATGATTTTGGAAATTAAAGCCGGCAATCATGATGACACCAAACTCAACGATAATCAGCAGGTAAGCTAAGCGCCGGCTACGCTGATCTTGCGCGAAATAACCCAGCAGCCAAATACTCGCAAACCACAAGCTGATAACCACAAAGAATACCGTCGTCGCGAAAGCATTCGACAGGCAACTACCAGATTTGCCGTCGCAAGTCGAAACAACGGATTCTATCCCGTTCACGATACTTAGAAGTGACATGACAATGAACTGGATAAAAGTGGCAATGCCGGTTCGATAACGTAAGCGCATAGCTTAAGTATAGTGGCTTAACTGTAAAAGCATAAACCTATTGCAAAAAACACTAAATAGTGTTACTATAGACATACCGTTCAGAGAGAAAGGTAAAATATGAAATATATTCTGGGATTTTTTGTCACGATTCTACTGCTTATCATTTTGGTGATGTTGCTTGTATTTGGTGGCGACGATAAAAAATCAGTACCTAACACCTCGAAATCACTTGCTTCATATTCTAATACTGAAGCTATTACTCGATTGACTATCGATGGTCCGATTAATGCGCCTGAAAGCCATCGCGCAAGCCGGATAACAGTTAGTCAGAACCAAACTACTCTTGAACAGCTCAGAGGCTACGATGGTGAAATCTTAGAAACGAAGACTTATACTAACACTCAAACTAGCTACTTATCCTTTTTACGAGCCCTAGAGTTAGCCGGCTACACTAAGGGCAACTTGTCAGAATCTCTTGAAAATGACCGCGGCTACTGTCCGTTAGGTACCCGCTATATCTTTGAACTTCAGGAAAAGGGCAGGCAGCTCCAACGTTTCTGGGCGACGACTTGTAAAGGTCCGAAAAGCTACGAAGGTAACACCAGCTTGACCGTGCGACTCTTCAAGAACCAAGTTCCAAACTATCAGAAAGTAATCACTACTTTCGAGCGTAACCAAAAAGCTCTTGAGACCCGCGCTGTCAAATCCAGTCTGATTCTCTAAATCTGACTAACCAATCCGAAAATTAATCTTCTTGTCGATTTGGCAGCGTCGTTTAATCTCGGTGGCTCTAAGTCGCAAAGTCCCGGCTAAAGCCGCGTTAGGCACCTGTACGCTGATGTCCTTATCACGCACGGTCACCGATACCTCAGTTTTGTATTCGTCGAAAACAAACTTCTTTAAACTGGCCGCTTCCGGTGGTTCGTCGAAGTTCTTGTGGGCCAAGATATTAAATAATGAATCCATGATGTAAGTATATCGTTTGTCGGCCGATTTGTACTTCTGTCATACTGTTATCATGCCAGAGTTACCTGAAGTTGAAACCGTTCGGCGGGGTTTGGAACAATTTATCGTCGGCTTGACAGTTGTCGATGCTGCTCACGATACACCAAAAAGTTTTCCAAATGCCGAATCCGATGTTAATGAGTTTTTAATTAATTCAACCATTATCAGCGTCAAGCGTCGGGCCAAAGTCCTGATGATTGAACTTTCGACAAAATACTCGTTGGTCATCCATTTGAAAATGACTGGACAGCTGGTTTATGTAAACAATGTCGAAAGATTTGGCGCCGGACACCCGAACGAATCCCTGATTGGGCAGTTACCCGACAAATCAACCAGAGTTACCCTGACTTTTGCCGATCAAAGCTCACTCTTTTTTAACGATCAACGAAAGTTTGGCTGGGTCAGGCTGTTACCGACAGCCGAAATCGTCAATTTGGATTTCTTTAAGAAAGTCGGACCGGAACCGTTGAATGCCGAGTTTACTTGGCAGGAACTGCATAGCCGTTTGCAGCGTCGCAAGAACACTTCGATCAAAGCCGCCATATTGGATCAGACCGTCTTAGCCGGTATCGGTAACATCTATGCCGATGAAAGTTTATGGGGAGCTAGAATTCATCCGGCGACGTTGGTGAAAAATGTTTCGGCAACCAAGATCAAACTATTGTTTACGGCCATTCAAGCTGTCCTGACGCAATCGATTGCCGAAGGCGGTAGTAGCGACCGTAATTACGTCGATGCTGCCGGTAATCGGGGCCAGTATCTGAAGTTCGCCAATGTCTTCCGTCGTGAGGGCCAACCGTGCAACCGCTGCGGTACGGTGATAATTAAAACTAGAGTCGCGACTCGGGGAACTCACACCTGTCCGAAATGCCAGCCTGAGCCTAAGAAGCTCCCCGTTTAGTGATCTTCTTCAAAAAATCCCGAACATCAACGTCATTAGCTAAACGATACCGAGCGGCAGTCCGGCCAGTCCGGACTTTGATTGTGTGACTGCTGGCCGGTAAGGCCGTGAACATGTCTTCATCAGTGTAATCATCGCCGATCGCCAAGATGAAGTCATAATCTGAGCTATGCCATTTCTTAACTACGGCACCTTTCGTGATGATTGGATTCTTTATTTCTAAAATCTTGTTACCTTGGAACAAAGCCAAGTTGTAATTCTTTAGTAAAGGCTTAAGAACTCGTTTTAGGACGACGACATATTTTTGAGCGTAGTAAGGGGGGGATTGCCGATAATGCCAAACCAAGGAATGCGGTTTTTCTTCGACTCGGGCTTGTGGAGTCAGCCCAGCATATTTATCCAAGATTGGCATAATCCGACGCTTCCAGTCACTTTCGGCGTTATCAAGTGTCTGCCAGCGTTTGTGAGCTGATAATTTGGTCATGGCACCATGTTCGGCAACTAAGTTGAGCTTTAGTCCGGCAAATCGATCATCTAGATCTGGAGCCGAGCGACCACTGACAATTACGACGGTGTTGTTAGGGTCGTCGGTCAATTTAGTCAGGGTATTGATTAAGCTTTTCGGAACTCTTGAGTTGTCGTAGTCATTATGAAAGGGAGCCAGGGTACCATCGTAATCTAAAAGTAACAGTCTCTTAGAAGAACGGATATAGCTACTGATAACAGAAAGTTGTAATTTAGAATCAAGCGTTCTGGTCAGCAGTCGAGGTGTGCCTGGCAATGGCTTCTGAAGGGTTGTCACGAAGTCATTAGCCCAGGTGTGAACCGTGTTACTTGCCAAATGTTTCTGCATCCGCTTGAAACGGCCGCGGACTTCGCGCTTCCTCATATTTAAAGCCTGATCAAGGGCAGCTACGAGTGTGTCAGGTCTTTTATGGCTAACTAGTAAGGCATCCTGTAACTCCTGAGCCGCGCCAGCCGTTTCACTCAAGATTAAGACGCCGTTCTTCTTCTTGCTGGCGATATACTCTTTAGCGACTAAGTTCATGCCGTCACGCAAGGGTGCGACGAAAGCGATATCAGCAATTTGGAACAAAGCTGTGACTTCTTCAAAATTAAGACCTTTGTCATTGTAATCAACTGGTAACCAGTCTTTCGTGCCGAATTCATCATTAATCTCAACGACCAATTCACTAACTTGCCGGCTGAGTGATTTATAAGCCTCAATTTCGCCCCGGGAGGGTGCGCCAACCAAGACGAACACAATTTTATTATGTTGCTGTGGATACTGTCGTAAAAATTCCCGGTAAGCTTCTAAGCGTTCAACGAAACCTTTGGTTATGTCTAGGCGATCAACACCGGCGATGACTCTTTTACCTTTATATTTCTTCTTTAACTCCTTGGCAGCTGCTTTATTAGCGCGGGATTTCCGAGTCGCTGTAAACTTTTCGTAATCGATACCCATTGGAAAATCAGTTACTTGAACAGTCCGATCGGGTAAGACTAACTGGTCGTTGACGGCCAAAGCCAGGTCGAAAGACTGGACAGTTTTTAAAAAGTTATTCACATAACCTGTAGTGTGGAAGCCGATTAAGTCTGCGCCTAACATGCCTTTGATTAATTGTTCGGCTTCAGGCAACTTGGAGTACATCTTAAAAGTTGGAAAGGGGATATGGAAGAAGAAGCCGACATGTAATCTAGGCTGGGCAGTCTTGAGCAGATCAGGTAATAGCATGAGCTGGTAGTCTTGCACCCAGACGCTACTATTCTTGGCTGCTATCGCCAAAATAACTTCTTTAAACGCTGCGTTGACGGTTCGATAAGCTTTCCACCATTTCGATTCCGCCTCAACCATCGGTAGGTTGTGAAATAGTGGCCAAAGCAGACTGTTGCTATAGCCATTATAAAAGTCGTCCATTTGGCGTCGAGTCAAAAATACGGGCACACAGTTACGTTTAGCCAGCTCAGTCGTAACCGAATTCTTTTCAGCTTCGGACAGTTCTTCGGACGCGATTCCAGGCCAACCGATCCATTTGTTCTTACGGCTTTTGATAAATGACGATAGACCGGTGGCCACGCCGCCCATGCTAGCTTCGTAAACAAGTTTGCCGTCCACTTTCTTAACGGTCACTGGCAGACGGTTCGAAACAATAAGTATTTGAGGCATAAATTTAGTATCTTAGTTGTACCACATCAGCGCCCAACAGATAAGCTAAATATTTTACAGTTCCGCCGCCGGCCATGTGTACTGGTACACTAGATGGATGATTATCGTGCTGTCCGGACCTAATTCATATCTCTTACAACAAGAACTGTCTAAACTGGTTCAAAAATTTTTGAATGAGCATGGCGATTTGGCATTGGAACGGATTGATTGCCAAGAAGCTGAGCTACCAAAAATCCAAGAGGCGATTTCCAGCCTGCCATTTTTAGCTAGCCGAAAAATGGTTGTCCTTCGGGCCCCGAGCGCGAATAAACAGTTCGTCGAAAAGGCTGAGCAATTGTTAGCGACTGTCAGCGAGACGACCGACTTGATTATCGTCGAACCGAAACTGGACAAACGCTCGGCTTATTTCAAGTTTCTAAAGAAAATGACCGATTATAACGAGTTCGCTGAACCAGACATCAACGGCTTAGCCGCTTGGTTGATCCGGAGCACTAAAGAGCAGGGCGGTTCGATAAGCAGTAACGACGCCAGGTACTTAGTCGAACGCGTCGGCACTAATCAACAGTTATTGGCAAATGAATTGAACAAGTTGCTACTTCACGATGAAAAGGTCAGCCGTGAATCTATCGCATTACTGACCGACCAGACGCCGCAAAGTACAATCTTTCAATTACTCGAAGCGGCTTTTGCCGGCAACGCCAAGCGAGCGTTAAGTCTCTATCAAGAACAGCGTTTATTAAAAGTTGAAGCCCCGCAAATCGTCGCTATGTTAGCCTGGCAATTACACATCATCGCCATCGTGAAAGTCGCCGGTAATCGGTCGCCAAATGATATTGCCAAGGAAGCCAAACTCAGTCCGTTCGTTGTCCAAAAAAGCGCTACGATCGCGCGGAAATTATCGATGACTGATTTGAAAAACCTTATCGATCGCTTGCTCGACATCGACTTAAAAAGTAAGCGGACGAATCTTGATGTCGACGAAGCACTGCAACATTATTTTCTACAGTTAGCATTAAGTAATTAAAAAAGGCCGCTCCGTGGAGCGACCTATTTCTAAAATCGAAAAGATTATTTTTTCTTAGCGACTGGCTTTTTAGCAGGGGCTTTCTTAACAACAGCTTTTTTAACAACCGGCTTAGCAGCTGCTTTCGGAGCGGCTTTCTTGGCTGGAGCAGCTGTCTTGACCTTAGCGACTGGCTTGACGCCGGCAGCCTTAGCTTTCGCAGCAGCTTGCTTCTTCATACGGGAAGCTTTGTTCTTGTGAACAAGACCTTTTTTGAGGGTCTTATCGATTGCGCTTTGGGCTTTAGCGTGCTTATCGCCAGCGTCTTTAGTCTTACCTGTAACGGCAGCGTGGAAGCTCTTTAAAGCGGTTTTTAGAGTCCGCTTAGTTTTACTATTTCGAGTTGCGGCTTTGCTCGCAGTTTTGACTCGCTTTTTAGCTGACTTAATGATTGGCATTGTTTTTCCTTTTTGTACTGAACGTACGTTATTATCTTTCGATAAAAGTATAATATAAGCTTTACGGCTTTGTAAAGAATACACCGGTAAATAACTCGACAAGTCAAGAGTATTTATGCTATTCTTCGACCAGATAGTCAATAATACAAAAACCTAAAAACAAAAGTATAATTAACCCGATGGATAACACTCAGACACAATTGGTCGAAAAGTTACAAGCTTCGACAAACATTTTAGTCACCGTAAGTCGTAACCCGACTGTCGACCAATTATCGGCTTGTGTCGCCCTGACACTTTTATTAAATAAACTGGATAAGCACGCTACGGCAGTGTTCAGCGGGGAAGTTCCCTCGACTCTGGAATTTCTTAAACCAGAAGAAACCCTCGAAAAGACAACCGACAGTCTCCGCGATTTCATCATTGCTCTTGATAAGACCAAGGCCGATAAACTGCGCTACAAAGTTGAAGATGACATGGTCCGGATATTCATTACGCCATACCGCGTTTCAATTACTGACAAAGATTTGGAATTCAGCCAAGGTGATTTTAATGTTGATGTCGTCGTTGCTCTGGGTGTCTCCCGACAAGAAGATTTTGACGAAGCGATTACGGCTCACGGCCGGATCCTGCATGACGCCACGGTGATAAGCGTCTCGACACATGGCGGTGTCGAACTTGGTGGTCTTAACTGGTCTGACTCGACAGCGAGTAGTCTATCGGAGCTTGTCGTCCGTTTAGCTCGAGCTCTGGGCGACAACTTACTGGATCAACAAGTTGCAACGGCCCTATTAACCGGTATCGTATCTGAAACCGAGCGCTTCAGTAACGAAAAGACAACGCCTCAAACCATGAGTGTCAGTGCCGAACTGATGGCGGCCGGCGCAAATCAACAATTAGTCGCGACTCAATTATCGGCTCCAGCGCTAATCGCCGCAGTCGATACAGTCGCTAGCGAACAGAAGATTAGCGAATCACTCAGCGAATCTGTTCCGACCGTAGATAAGCCAGAAAAGAATGACGGTACTTTGGAAATTGATCACAACAGCATCGAAGCCGTCTTAAAAGATTTGAATATGCCGGAACCGGACCAGGAAACTCCCGAAGGTGAAGTCGGACCGGAGCAACCGAAAGACGAGCTCCAAACCAGCTTGGCTGATAACAACCCGTCCCGTCTCATCATGGAACCACCGACCATGGGCGGTCGATTAACGGCCAATAGCGAACCGGAAAGTTTGGACCCAGCTAATGACATACTGGGCTTACCTAGTGTCAACGAGCCACAACCGGCTTTGCTGAGTCGACCAAGTGCGCCGCAACCGGAGCGACCTGAAAACACGATCATCTCGACCAAGACCCTCAGTGAAATTGAAGCCGCCGTTCACGAACACGAACTAGCGACCGGTGAGCACCTTGATGTTGCCCGCGACGAAGTTTCGCGAGCCTTAAGCAGTCAGCCAGCTGCGCCAGTGCCTGTTCAATCATTAGGTGCGCAACCTTTAGGCGACCCATTGCGACCAGCTGAACCAAGCTATCCTGTCGCACAACCAGTACCCGGCTTCGCCGATGTCTTGAGCCAGATGATTCCAGCTGCTGCACCAGCGCCTACGCCAGTACCCGCACCAATTTCAGCCATGCCCGAAGTCAATGACCCGACTGCGCCACCACCAGTTCCACCACCAATCCCATTCAGCTTCGGGCCTCAGCCTCCGCAACAATAAATGCAGGGCATCTTACTAATCGATAAACCGGCTGATTGGACATCTTTCGATGTCGTTAATTATGTCCGTCGTATCGTCGCTAACGTGGAGGGCAAGAAGCCGAAGAACTGTAAGGTCGGACACTCCGGCACGCTCGATCCGTTTGCGACCGGGTTACTGATTTTGCTGGTCGGCAAAGAATATACTCGCCGCGCCAGCGAGTTCAGTAAACAAGACAAGACTTACGAAATGACGATGGTATTGGGCAAAACCAGTACGACCGGCGATCCCGAAGGGGAGCTGACGGATGTCTCCGACCGCCAGCCGACTGAGCAAGAAGTTACAGCAGCTCTAGAGGAGTTCAAGGGGGAGATTCAGCAAATCCCGCCGGCTTTTTCGGCTATCAAGGTTAACGGCGTTCGCGCTTATAAGCTGGCTCGCGACGGTAAGGAGGTCATCATTGAAGCCCGGCCCGTGACAATACGCAGTTTGGGACTAATAAGTCGTAACTATCCAGAAGTTAAATTGGTAACCGAAGTGTCTTCTGGTACTTATATCAGAACTCTCGTCGAAGACATTGGCAAAGTCTTAACGACCGGAGCTTACACTAGCCAATTACGACGGACTTCGATTGCCGATAAGTCCGTTTTAGATGCCGTCGATATCAAAACTCTGACCGCTGAAAATATTGCTGACTTCCTGCAACAGTAAAAGAGATATTGTCTTGATATCAAACAACGGATCAATCTCATGACAGGACAAGAGGTAGTCTTTGCTGACCAACTACTCATACCCGCCAGTCGCTTGCGCAAGAGGTCATCATCTGGTAAGATAGTGGCTATATGATTACAAGTGAGAAGAAAACAGCAATTATCAAAGACGTGCAGGCTCACGCCAAGGATACTGGTGGTTCCAGCAGTCAAGTCGGTGTCTTAACAGAACGCATCAAAGAAATCACTGAGCACTTGAAGGTCAACAAGCATGACTTCATGGCTCGCCGAGGACTTTTGCAGATGGTCGGTAAGCGCCGCCGCTTGCTCCGCTACATCGCAGCGCGTGACAGCCAGGGTTACCTGGATTTGATCGCTAAGCTCGGCATCCGCCGTTAATGCATAGATAGTTGTCTCGAATTTCGAGGCAACGAACTTGTGCACATTAACGTTATAGCTCTCTTCGGCAATGCAGCAGATATACTCAGTGCCTAACGCACAAGTTGCGCCGTATATTTGAACATTGTTGAAGACCGCTCAAACAAAAGAAAGAAGGTTTCTCATGGGACAGACTATTAACCCACTTGGAAAAGAAATTATTACCGTCAGCACGCAGTTGTGTGGCAAAACCCTAAGTTTAGAAGTCGGCCGCGTCGGTTTCCGAACTTCAGCTTCAGTCATCGTCCGTTACGGCGATACGGTCGTTCTTGGTACGGCCATGGTCAGCAACAAAAGCCTGACTGGCTTTGATTATTTCCCACTCAGCATCGATTATGAAGAAAAGATGTACGCCGCCGGTAAGATCAGTGGCAGTCGTTTTATCAAAAGGGAAGGTCGCCCATCGGACGACGCTATCTTGATTGGTCGCTTGATTGATCGCCCGATTCGTCCACTTTGGCCGAAAGGTTATCGTCATGAAGCCCAAGGAGTCGCCAGCGTCTTAAGTCTTGACCCTGACTTCCGCCCCGACATGATTGCGATGATCGCCATGAGTACAGCTTTCATGCTAAGTGGTGCTCCATTCGAAGGACCGGTGGCCGGTCTCCGCGTCGGTATCGTCGATGGTGAATTTAAAGCTTTCGCAACTCCGCAACAGTACGATGATGGTGAACTCGACTTAGTCGTTGCCGGTACTAAAGACGGTGTCATGATGGTCGAAGCTGGTGCTAGCGAAGTTACCGAAGACCAGATTGCTGACGCTATCAGCTTTGCCTTTGAAGCCATGCAACCAGCCATCGCTTTGCAGGAAGAACTGATTGCCAAAGTCGGGGTTACGCCGCAAGAGTACACTCTTGAGTTACCTAACGAAGACGTTCAACAAGAAGTTAACGCTTGGGTTGACGGTAAGCTTGGTGAAGATTTGCGCAAACCATACCCGGAACGCAACGTCCTGATTGCTAACCTCCGTGAGGAAATGCAAGCCGCTATGGCCGAAGCCCACGAAGATTATGCAGCTAATAAAAACACTTATGATGAAGCTTTTCAGGCTGCCGTCCACAAGGATGTCCGCAAGGGAATCTTACACGACAACGTCCGTCCCGACGGTCGCAAGTTTACTGAAATCCGTCAGTTGAGCAGTGAAGTCGGTCTGTTACCACGAGCTCATGGCTCAAGCTTATTTACTCGCGGTATGACTCAGGCAATGAACATTGTCACGTTGGCGCCACTTAGCTTCAACCAGGTTGTCGACACCATGGAAAAAGAAGGCGAACGCCGCTTCTTCCATCACTACAACGCGCCCGGCTACACCGTCGGCGAAGTCCGCCGCTTAGGCTCACCAGGCCGCCGCGAAATCGGTCACGGCTATTTAGCGGAACGCGCTTTGACAGCCGTTTTGCCGTCAGAAGCTGAGTTCCCGTACACCATCCGTTCCGTTACAGAAATCATGAGCCAGAACGGTTCAACCAGCATGGCCGCAACCTGCTCTAGCGTCTTAGCTTTGCTTAACGCCGGCGTCCCACTTAAGGGACTTGTCAGTGGTATTGCTATGGGCCTGATGGTCGAAGGTGATAAAGCTTTCGTCCTAAGTGACATCGCCGATGCCGAAGATTTTGCCGGCGACATGGACTTCAAAGTCACTGGAACCAGCAAAGGTATTACTGCCTTGCAAATGGACATGAAGGTCCACGGTTTACCAGTCGAAACTCTGAAGTTAGCCCTAGACCAAGGTCGTGCCGGCCGAGCTCACATTCTTGAGCACATGTTGACGACGATTTCCGTACCAGGCGAAATGAGTAAGTACGCACCACGTGTCGAATCAATTCAAATCAACCCCGACAAAATTCGTGAAGTCATCGGTAAGGGCGGTGAAGTCATCCAACGCATTACTGGCGAAACCGGTGCCCAAATCGACATTAAAGATGATGGTACGGTCATGATCGCTAGCCCGGACGGTGAAAGTATCGCCGCCGCCAAGCGCTGGATCATGGACATCGTGGCCGAACCAGAAGTTGGCGCTATCTACCGCGATAAGCCAGTCATGAGCGTCATGGACTTTGGTGCCTTCGTCCAGATCATGCCGGGCAAAGATGGCTTAGTCCACGTCAGTGAGATGAGCGACGAACGCGTCGGTCACCCAAGTGACGTCGTTAAAGAAGGCGACAAAGTCAACGTCAAACTACTAGCTGTCGACGAACGAGGCCGCCTGCAACTATCAATGAAAGCCGCTAACAAGGAACTCGCCGAATAAATGCTTAAGCAACTTGAGGCGTGGCACAAGACAAAGACTGGGTTGGCATTCTTTGTCACGCTCGAGCTGCTGCTATTTATCTATTTGATCAGCCGAGCCCTTGATACCGGTGGCACGATATACTACATATTGGCGCTGGTAATCTTATTCGGTAGCCTACAAAACTGTTACCGACTTATCCGGGAGACGTTTACGAGAAAGCCAAAGCGTGCCAAGTAAGGATAAGCAAGTCAGGCTGGATGAGATCAAGCAAAGGATTCTGGATGATAAGATTACGCCAGAACTTGCCGTTACCGCCATCCAACTGGTCTTCGGCGAGGGCAATCCAAATGCTGACATCGTCGTCATCGGCGAAGCCCCGGGTAAGAAAGAAGATGAACTTGGCCAGCCCTTCGTCGGCGCCAGCGGTAAATTTTTAAACCAGATGTTAGAATCTATCGGCCTTAAGCGAGAGGACATCTATATAACCAATATCGTGAAGTACCGACCGCCCGACAACCGAGACCCGAAACCAGATGAAAAGAAGGCTTTTCTGCCATATTTACAGAGCCAGTTGGAAGTGATTCAGCCTAAAGTTGTCGTGACCCTTGGTCGCCACAGCATGAACTGCTTCTTACCGGACCTGCAAATCGGACAAGTCCACGGTCAGCCGAAGCGCATTAAATTGGGCTTCAAAGAGAACAAGAGTGATATACTTGAGGTAATCATTTTGCCCCTCTTTCATCCAGCTGCCGCGCTGTACAATCCGGCTCAGCGCCAGACCCTGATCGACGATTTCGCAGTGATCCCCATTATTATGAATAAAATTAAGTCGAATTAACCTCGACACACATTGACCCAACAGAGGAGAAACAATGGAACCAAATACCAACAGCGCTCCAAGTGCTAAACCCGATAACAACAATAAACCGCGGCAGCCTCGTGAAGCTGGCGCACCGCGCCCACAAGGCGCTGGCAACGGCGGTGGTCAAAACCGCAGCCGAGGTGGCCGAGGCGGCTCGCGCGGCGGTAACGGCCAAGGGCAGGGCGGTGGCAAACCACCTCTCAGCGGCTCACTCAGCACCTCGCGCGGTCAAGCCGTTCGCGCCCAAAAGCGTTCCCAGATGGACGCTCAACGAATAGCCAACCACTATCAACCGGCCGAAGCTTCTAAACCGCGGCGCGCCAACCAGATCGATGACCAGCCTCGGCTGAAAATTATCGGCCTCGGCGGCATGGACGGCGGTGGTTCGAAGAACATGATCTTGGTCGAATACATAAATGATGCCGTCATCTTAGACTGCGGTAACGACCTAGGCGTCGATTTACCAGGTATCAACTACGGTATCGTCGACACGGCCTACTTAGAACAGATTCGTCACAAGATTCGCGCCTATATCATTACTCACGGCCACTTAGACCACATTGGCGGTTTACCGCACATCGTACCGAAGTTCCCAGCGCCGATCTATGGTAGTAATTTCACGATTGGTCGCGTCGAAGAAATCTTTAATAACTTCGGCCTACCGATGCCAGATGGCTTCGAGCTGAAGACTGTCATGATGAACGAAAACACACACGAACGCTTGAAAATCGGTGAATTCTTCGTTGAACTAGTTCGGATCACGCACTCTATCCCAGGTTCGACTTGTATCGTTCTTGATACGCCAGTCGGTCGGATTATTAACACTGGTGACTTCCGTTTTGACCTTAACCCGCTCGACCACGAGCGCAGCGACATCGAACGTTTGAAAGAACTCGGTAACGAGGGCGTCTTAGCTCTGCTAAGTGAGAGTACTACTGTCGAACGACTTGGTCGCACGCCATCAGAAAGCACGATTGAACAAAGCTTTATCGACATCATCGAAAACGCCCCAGGCCGGATCTTCGTCGGACTCTTCAGTACCAACATGAACCGGGTCCAAATGATCATCAACGCCGCCGTGCACCACGGCCGTAAGGTAGCCATGGATGGTCGCAGTATGGTCAGCACCCTGGAAATGGCTATCCGTCACGGTTTCGTCAAGATTCCTAAGGGCACCTTCGTACCGATTGCCAGTGTCGCGACCATGAAAGACACCGACGTCGTCGTTGTCTGTACTGGTAGCCAAGGTGAGCCTAGCTCTGCGCTTCAGCGCATGGCCAACGGTGAACACCGTCACGTTAAGTTGAAAGAACAAGACACTGTCGTCCTTTCAAGTACACCAATTCCAGAAAGTGGCAATGACTCACTCGTCGGTGACATGGTCGACGGATTAGTCCGTAAGAACGTCCACGTCTTTGAACACCGTTTCCACGAACTTGATGGCATAGGTCCGCTTCACGTATCGGGACACGCTAGTCGTGATGAATACGCCGAAATGATGGAATACACTCAGCCAAAGTTCTTCATACCTATTTATGGTGCTTTCCGAGTCAAACAACGTCACATCGAATTAGCGGTTGAGCAGGGCATCGCCCGAGCTAACACGGTCAACGCCGAAAACGGCCAGATCATCGCTTTCACGCCTGACAAGATGGAAGTTATCGGCGAAGTGCCCCATGGTACCGTCTTAGTCGACCAAACTGGCGCACTTGTCAGTAACGTCGTCGTTAAAGACCGCGTTTTGTTAAGCGAAGAGGGCTTAGTCGCTATCATCTTAACGGTCGACAAGCGTACCGGCAATCTGATGACCAGCCCAGACATAATCAGCCGTGGCTTCATCTACATGCGAGATAACGAAGAGATCATGAACGGCTTACGCGTCGAACTCAAGCGAGCTGTCCAGCAGCGCTTCAAGCGTGTCGATCTTGACCGCTTTAAGGTCGAGCTTAAAGATCACGTCACCCACTACTTATTCGAACAGACTCAACGTAGCCCGATTGTCATTCCAGTCATCAATGTCATCAGCGGCGGCAAGCCCGAAGGCAAGCCGCAAAACGGTCAGAACGGCCAAGCCGGCCAACCAAATGCTGAGCCGGAAGCGCCTAAGAAAAGCCCAGAAGAACTAGCCGCTGACCAACAGAAGCGTTTCCAGGAAATGCGCGCTCGCTTGCTAACCCAAGACGCCCGCACCGATTAATTTTCTTGCGAAGTAACTCTGAGCCGCTCTATTCGTAGGGCGGTTTTTCATAATTAGCCCAACTAAAAACAGTATTGCCATAAGTGGTATAATGCAGATTACTAAGGAAAACATAAAAAGTGGTATACAGAGCAGGAGAATCGGCTTCTAGGAAGCGGCGCCAATCGCTGAAAGCAGTGTCAATATTGTCATGGCCGTTAAAAAAGTCCATAGCTGCATTTAATAAGGCTTCAAAATTAATCAAACGTATAATAATTACGTCTAGCGCGCTTACAGTATTTATAGCCACTTTCGCCCTCTGGCAATTCATGTCAGCCGGCGCACTTGTCGGGACAGTTTACCCAGACGGTGATGTCACTGAAGGTTGGTTCTGTACCGACACGACTCCGACTTGTACGACTACTCAAGCCGCCACTCAAACTCACTGGGATAGGATTGACGACGCCACTAATAATGTGGCAGATTTCGTAAATACTGGCACGTCAGGCACAACTGGAGAAATAGAAAAGTACACAATGACTAGCGTAGCAGCCAGCGTGTTAGATATAAGTAGCGTTGCTGTAAAGATTAACGCTAACTCAGTAGCTTGTAATGGCAACACACCAAACTGTGACACTTTATCTGTGAATATCTGGGTCAACGGCACGTTGCAAACTGCCCAAGCTATTACTCTGACAACTACTAATACTGAATATATAATGACATTCACAGGCAGTTGGTCCAGTGACTCAGATCTGCAAGTCCAGATTACCCGTAATCTTGTTGGAGGTGGTAACCAGGCGAACGCAGATGATGACGTCCGCCTCACGAACGTGAAAGCAGATGTAACGTATACGGCTATCCCTAACGTTACGCAAGCAAGCCATAGGTGGCTTAGTGACGGAGCAGTAAACCTCAGTATCACAAATTGGCAAACTCAAGCTTCTGCAGGTGACAACAATTGGACAGATGTTACGTATGGTAATGGCTTGTTTGTGGCTGTATCCAGTGATGCTACGCTCAACCGAGTAATGAGAAGTTCTGATGGGAGAACTTGGTCATCCAATGGTCCCGGAAATAACTTCTTATGGAAATCTGTCATTTATGGCAATGGTCTGTTCGTGGCGGTTGGCGAGCAGCATATCATGACTAGTCCTGACTCAATAACTTGGACCGACAGAACCCCCGCGGCTGGTAGTTTATGGCATTCAGTCGCCTACGGTAATGGCCTATTCGTAGCCGTCAATCGAGATAGAGCAGGATTAAGAGTCACGACTTCTCCTGACGGAATTGCATGGACGGAAAGAGCAACTCCTGCCGATTTGACTTGGGAAAATGTTATTTTTGCAAACAACCAATTCGTAGCAGTGGCAACCACCGGAACTGGGAATAGAGTCATGACTAGTCCAGATGGTATAAACTGGACCTCTCGTAACTCAGCATCAGATAATGCTTGGAAATCTTCTGCATACGGAAATGGTCTTTATGTGGCAGTTTCAAGTAGCGGAACAGGTGATAGAGTCATGACAAGCCCAGACGGCATCACTTGGACGGGGAGAACGGCACCAGTACAATCTTGGGAGGGTATTGCATTTGCAGAAAACACTTTCGTAGCAGTAGCGAGGAGTGGCACCGGCAATAGAGTCATGACAAGCCCTGATGGCATCATTTGGACCTCACAAGCTTCCGCGGCAAATAACAACTGGACATCAGTAACTTTCGGTGTCGGACTGTTTGTATCGGTCGCACAAGATGTTGGGGTAGGTAATCGTGTCATGACAAATGGATACGAGGCAAACGTGGGAACGGCCCTGGCGGCTCAAGATACGGCTGCGACAGCTCCAGTGGATAATGTTCGTTTACGAATGAATATGGGTTTGGATAATGATTTGCCATCAAACAGTAATCTCAATTTCAAGATTCAGTACGCTGTTAAAGGCGCGCCTGCGTGTTCCAGTAGCCAAACATATCTGGATCTGGGGACTGCTACCTGGAATCTCCGAACCTCGGCAGTAGATAATATATGGTACTCAGTAACTTTCGGTAACGGACTTTTTGTTGCGGTTGCGGAATCTGGCACCGGCAACCGAGTAATGACCAGCCCAGATGGTGTTACATGGACCTCCCGAACCTCGGCAGTAGATAATACATGGAAATCAGTAACTTTCGGTAACGGCCTATTCGTGGCGGTAGCAAATAGCGGCACCGGCAACCGAGTGATGACCAGCCCAGACGGGATCACTTGGACGGCGCGTACTAGTGCTACTGATGACGGTTGGAGATCAGTAACTTTTGGTAACGGCCTATTCGTGGCTGTCGCGAATGGCGGCACCGGCAGTCGCTTGATGACCAGCCCAGACGGGATCACTTGGACGGCGCGTACTAGTGCTGCTCCTATTAACACATGGGAATCTGTCACTCATGGAAACGGTTTATTCGCCGCAGTTTCTTATAATGGGACTACTGTAAATAGTGCAATGACCAGCCCCGATGGCATAACCTGGACTGCCCGTGTCACACCTCAAGACACCTGGAGATCAGTAGTATATGGTAATGGGTTATTCGTAGCTACTGGAGCAACTGGCAACGGGGCAATGTCCAGCCCGGATGGGATCAACTGGACCTCACGAACTGCTGCAAACGGCAACGACTGGTTTTCGGTTACTTTCGGAAACGGTATGTTCATAGCGGTTACATACCAAGGTACAGGGGATAAGGTAATGTCCAGCCCGGATGGGATCAACTGGACCATCCGTTCCTCGGCCGCTGATAACAGCTGGTACTCAGTCACCTTCGGTAACGGTATGTTCGTTGCGGTTGCCAGTACCGGCACCAGCAACCGGGTTATGACTAATAGGGCTGATATATATTCAGGTGGGGTTTTTGACCAGAACAAAGCTAACTTAGTTGCAAGCGCCGATGACCCAACTCAAGCCAACACTATCCGTGACCAGTCTTACCGGACTCTTAACCGCTTTACAAATGATAAAAGCACACTTGCTGCCTCCGAGTTCGGCCGCTGGGACTTCGCAGTTAACTTACAGCTCGCTCCTCGCAATACCGCTTATTGTTTCCGGGCTGTTACAGACAACAACACAAGTACTGGCAGCCTCCTGGCAACCTACAACTTCTTCCCCCAAATCACCACCGCCGGTGGTGCTCCAGTTAATACCGCGCCACCCGCCCCGACTCTCATCGCCCCAGCCGCTTCAGCCACTGGCGTCAGTACCTCACCAACTTTCCAGCTCCGCACTACTGACGCCGACGGTGACTACCTCCGCTACCGTATCCAACTCTACCAAAGTGACTGTACGACGCTCGTGGCTACGCTCGACCAAACCGTCAGCCAAACGGGTTGGACGGGGCAGGATGCTAACACCAACACGGCTTACGTCGGCTCAGCCACACTGACCAGTTCGACAATTGCTAACCACACATATCAAGCTGCATTAAGTAACAGTACTACTTACTGTTGGCGGGCTGCCGCCGCCGACCCGGCCGGCACAAATACCTGGAGCGCAAACTCAGCTACCAGTAGCTTCACGACAGCGGCTGCCGCCGGAGCAACTGCACCTGTCCAAATAAACGGGGGAGTGCAGTTCAGGGGTGGGACTCGGATCGGAAGTTAGCCGAACTTAACCACAAGCACATTGACAGAAGTTGTAATATTTGCTATAGTATTGCTATGTCCGAATCAATGCCATTCGCAACTAATCCTCAGGAAAATCCTTTCCTGATTGATGAAGCCGCCGGCGACCCGGCCTTGATGGATCTTTTAGTCAGTGAAGTGACAGCAGCTGGAGAATTATTTGTCGACCCTCATAATCAGGAAAAATTACAGAAATTTACTTCCAGCCAAGAAGCCGTAATGGCCTACAAAGTTTTCCAGTCGCTCAAAAATATCTTAGGGCCGATTACTGACTAGACCATAAGCATTTAACAGGGTATAATAATTAAAACGTAATGGCAAAAAAGAAAAAGCAAACAAGAAAAAAGGCAGCTCCGGCTCAAGTCTCCGAACGATCACCGTTTTGGGGCTATGTCGGTGCCGTCACGCTTATTCTTTTAGCAGTCTTCATGTTGCTTGGCGGTTTTGGTACTGGTGGCACATTACCGACTACATTATTCATGGGCGCGTATGCCGCATTTGGTTATGCTGCATATCTCGTGCCTGTAGCCTTAGCTTATTGGGGAATCTATAAGTTCGTTGCTGAAGATCGCCGCATCCCGTTAGGGAAGTGGTTTAGTATGTTGGGTGTACTTATTTTCTCTAGTAGCTGGTTCCATGTTGCCTTTACATCCAAAGATACCAACGGCTTTGTGTCTGGTGGCAACGGCGGTGGAGTCGGCAGCATACTAGGCGGGGCCGTCCTCGGACCTCTCGACAAGATGCCAGCCGGCTTACTATTCTTCGTTGCGACATTATTAGCCGTCTTTATCGCTTTTAGTATCGACCCGAAGATATTTGGTAAACTTTTCGCTTTGTTTAAACGGCCAGAATACGAAGACGAAGATGAAGAGACCGATTTACGAGCGCTTAAAAATCGCGCTAAAATGCCAGCGTTTGAGGTTAATGAAGCCGTGCCAGTCGAACATCTGGCCCCGCTCATGGCTACTAAGGCTGAAAAGGAATCCCCTCGCCACAGTACGATGCGTAATGCCGCAGCAAAATTAACTATCAACGAGAACCATGAAGCTTTGACTGTTGCTAGTGATCCGAATTGGCAGTTCCCAGCCATCTCTTTATTAAATCAGAAACAAGACAAAGCTAATGCTGGTGACGTCAACGGCAACGCCCAGATTATTCACGATACCTTTGCCAATTTTAATATCGAAGTCGAAATGGAAGGGGCCAATGTTGGACCACGCGTCACTCAGTACACGATGCGCCCACCAACCGGCGTCAAACTGACTAAGATCACGGCCTTAGAAAATAACTTAGCCTTAGATTTAGCCGCACACTCAATCCGGATGGAAGCACCGATTCCCGGTAAGCGCGCCGTCGGTATCGAAGTCCCTAACGTCAAAGCCGCAACTGTCCGCATGGCTTCATTACTGACTTCAAAAGCTTGGAACGAACTCGATGGTACGCTGAGCTTTGTCATTGGGAAAGATATTGCTGGTAACGCTGTCGTGGCCGATCTAGCCAAGATGCCCCACCTTTTGGTCGCTGGTCAAACCGGTTCCGGTAAGTCAGTCATGATAAACACCTTTTTGACCAGCCTTCTGTATCGCAACTCGCCGTCTGACTTAAAGTTAATCCTGGTCGACCCGAAGCAAGTTGAAATGGCACCGTATAACGATATCCCGCACTTATTGACGCCTGTCATCAATGAACCGGAAAAGTGTATCAGCGCTTTGAAGTGGGCGGTCGCGGAAATGGAGCGCCGGCTGCGGGCTATGGCTGAAGTCGGTAAGCGCAACATTGGCGAGTACAACACGCTTAAAAAAGAAGAGGGCATGCCTTACATTGTCATCGTCATTGACGAGTTAGCCGACCTGATGATGATGGCTGCTCGTGACGTTGAAGCCTTGATTGTTCGTTTAGCCCAGAAAGCCCGAGCCGCTGGTATCCACTTGGTCTTAGCGACGCAACGTCCGTCTGTCGACGTAATTACCGGTCTGATCAAAGCTAATGTGCCAGCTCGGATTGCCTTTACCGTTGCCAGTCAAATCGACTCCCGAACCATTATCGACCAAATGGGCGCCGAGAAACTACTTGGCCGGGGCGACATGTTACTACTGACCAGTGACATGCCTAAGCCGAAGCGTGTTCAGGCTGCCTTGATTGAAGACGAGGAAACCGCCAAAGTTGTCGCCTTCCTGAAGATGCAACGACCACCACAGTACGACTTAGAAGTCGTCAGTCAACCGGTCCAACTGAACGGTAAGGGTGGTGTCGTCGCTGATTACAGTGCCAATGGCGGACCAAATAGCGGTGGTGAAGAACCGATTTACCGCGACGCTGTGCGTGTTGTCATAGAAGGTGGCAAAGCCAGCACCAGCTTATTGCAACGACGCTTAGGCATCGGCTACGGCCGAGCCGCCAAGCTTATCGACATCATGGAAGAACAGGGAATTGTCAGTTCGGCCACCGGCAACAAGCCTCGCGAAGTCTTGGTCAGCTCGCTCGAAGACGTCTTCGGCGGTGGTACGCCATCAAATGACGCCAATGACGATTTTGACATGGCTGACAACGACGACACCCCGGCCCGCTAGTCGATTACGCATAATTGGTTGCCAATTACTGCTGACGGAGATACTATAAGCATAAGAACAAAAACTTTGTAAGGAGATGAGTGTCGTGAGTTTTCAGCGGATAGCTCCACCAGGAAAAAATGCTGAAGTTGCTTCACTTACACTCGCCCCGGCCGAATTCGACCGGGGCTTTTTGATACCAACTCCGGTTGATGAAGCCACCGGATTACCATGGGTCATGTACCCGCCGGATTACGTGCTACCGACTCGCCGGTCCGAATTAGCCGATGAGAATCACGCCTTTCATCCGTCGCGTAGTCCTTTATTGGCAACTCCGGCGGGAGAAGCTTTGAAAGCCAGTCGCGTCCAACGAGTCGATTGGTGGGATCATCACATTATTTATCATGGCTACTTTGATGGGCCACCGATACCGACCACGACCGATGAAATCTTTAAGACAGTGGTCTTTGCAGCCGCTAAATTCATACCTGATACGGCCATAGATTGTCGTGGCTACGAACCGGCTTACGTGCCGATCACGCCGGAAGTAAAGCAGCGGCTATGGCAGACGGGCGAGATTAAGATCAATCGGCCGGGCGTCGTCCGGGGCTTCTTAGCGAACTACTTATTGATGCAAGACATCTCGCACGTTCCGAACTGCCGGATCGATGAGTTTGTGAACACAAAAAACGCTAAGCGCCAGCAGTTCCTAGGGCAGTGGTTATTAGCTCAAGCCGCTGAAGTCGCGACGGAACCGATCAGCCCGCAATATCGGGACGCCCATCAAACCGGACGGATAATTCCCGGACTGACGACCAAACCAGAAAACTTTGTCAAAGATTCGCTTGGGAACAGATTTGAACGTAGCCCTTACTTAACTCGGTTGAAAGAAGCTTTGACCGAAGCCGCCTAATTGACGAACAGGGGTGAGTAAGGTATAATTAGTCTACTATCAACTTCAGCTCATGGCCTCTTGTGCACATGGGCTGTCCACAGCGAAAGCTCTGGTAACCGTATGAAGGAGTCATTTTGACAAATCAGTACGAAATTGCGGTGTTATATCACCCAGACTTAGAAGTCGACCTGACCAAGGCCGAAGACCGAGTCACCAAGATCATCAACGATAACGGCGGCAAAATTACTGCGACTGACAACTGGGGCAAGCGTAAGCTGAACTACGGCATCAAAGGCAACGAACATGCTGTCTACGTGTTTTATACCGTCGACATGCCTGGTGAAGGTGTCATGAAGGTCGAAAGTACCTTGAACATTACTGATGAGGTTATCCGTTTCCTAATCACTAAGCCTGACCTTAAGGCCATTGCTAAAGCCGAGGCTGCCAAGCAGCTTAAAGCTGAGCAAGCCTCTAAACGCGGTGACCGTGGTAGTGACGACGACAAAGAAGAAACCGAAGAATAGATATTAATTTATTCTTAAAGTTTTTAAACCTTACTTGACGATTTATTAATCGGAAGCGTACGGTAGGGATACTATCAACTAAGCAAGACATACGTCTTTTAAACAGAAGGAGTCAGCAATGGCACGAAGCTTAAATCAAGTAACACTTATGGGTAACTTAACCCGCGACCCAGAATTACGTCAGACGCCAACCGGTCAAAACGTTACCAGTTTTAGCCTAGCCCTTAACCGCAGCTACAAAGACCAAAGTGGTCAGTGGCAAGAGGCAACCGATTACATCGATATCGTCGCCTGGGGGCCACTTGCTGAGCGCGTCAGCCAGTACTTAAGTAAAGGACGACGCTGTTTAGTCCAAGGTCGTGTCCAAAGCCGCTCTTGGGAACAAGATGGCGTTAAGCGTAACAAGGTCGAGGTTTTAGCCTCAGACGTAACCTTCCTCGATAGCCGTGGTGAAGGTGGCGACCACGAAGGTGGTTCTAGCCAAGGCCACAGCGGCACCGCTAAATCAGCTCCGACTAAGAAAAAAGATGATGTCGTCATTGAAGATATCGGTGACGAACCAATCAATTTAGACGACATACCGTTTTAATAATTAATAAAGGATATTTATGGCCAAGATTTTTAAACACCGAACCGATGTAGCCTTCTTTGACTACAAAGATTTCAAGACTCTACAACGCTACGTTAACATGTACGGACAAATCGAATCTCGCAAGAAGACTGGTTTGACCGAAAGCCAACAGCGCCGACTTAGCACCGCTATAAAGCGCGCTCGCCACATCGCCTTATTACCTTTCGTAGCCAGCAACTAAGGAGTAATCAGTGGGATTAAGTATTACCGAACTAAAAAAAGGCACACTCTTCCAATGGGAGGGTGAACCTTTTCGCGTCGTTGATTACAACCAAAAAGTTATGGGGCGGGGTGGCTCGATCGTAAATGTCCGGATCAAGAGCTTGCTTGACGGCAAAGTCCTCGAAAAGACTTTCAAAGGTAACGAACAGCTCGACCGCGCCGACGTGACTAACCAGACAGTCCAATACCTTTACTCAGATGGTGCCAAGTTCTATTTTATGAACGAAGAAACTTTCGATCAGTTCGAAGTTTCGGCTGACCTGATGGGTGATGGTGCCGGTTACATTAAGGAAGGCGACAAAGTCAGCCTGCAGTTCTTTAATAGCTTAGCCATCAACGTCGAACTACCGAAGAACGTACCACTAAGAGTCACGTACACTGAAGATGCCGTCAAAGGTGACACTAGCAGCTCTATCACTAAGGAGGCGACGCTCGAAACCGGCATCACCATCAAAGTCCCAGCTTTCATCAAACAGGATGACTTGATCTCGGTCGACACCGCGACTGGCGCTTATCGCGAACGCGTTAAGGATTAAATGACTAAAGTCCGACTGGACCAAGCCCTAGCCAGCCGGGGCCTCGTGCCGACGAGGAGCCAAGGTGAAAGCTATGTCAAACTTGGCAAGGTTAAAGTCAACGGTAAAGTTGAAACCAAGCCGGGCTTCATGACGACGTCAGAATCCGACATCCAACTAATGGCAACTGAAACTTACGTCAGTCGGGCCGGCTTGAAACTCGCTTCTATTGCCCAAGTCTTGAAGCTGAACTTTAAAGGTAGAGTCGTCTTAGATGTCGGTAGCAGTACCGGCGGGTTTACCGACTACGCTTTACAAAATGGCGCTAGCAAAGTGCTAGCCGTAGAAGTCGGTACAAATCAACTACACCCGAGCTTACTCGGCCATCCGAGTATCGAATTGCATGAAAAAACCGATATCCGAAACTTTAGAACTGACCAGGTCATCGATATCGTCGTGGCTGATGTATCTTTTGTAAGCTTACGAGAATTATTACCAAGTATCGCCATGCTTAGCGTCGCTCAAACGCAGATTGCCGTCATGGTCAAACCGCAGTTTGAAGCCGGCGCCAGCAATCTGAAACACAAAGGTGTCATCAAGAATGACAAGATCCGCCGCCAAATTCTGAAGGACTTCGAAGACTGGGCGCTAAAAAGCTTTCGCATCGTCGAAAAAGCTGACTCTGAAGTCGCCGGCGCTAAAGGTAACCGCGAACGATTTTATCTGTTGGCCAAGCTGTAAAACGGTAAGTCCGTCAGTGCAAAGCTTAAGTATTTAGGCTACACTTAAACTTATGTACTTTGCCTCACGTATGCAAGCCGGTCGTATGTTAGCGGCTCAAATTGCGCCTAAATATCGGGACCAAAAATGCGCTGTCATCGGTATCGGCGATGGTGGTGTCATGATCGGGGCTCAAATCGCATCGCAACTACATTGCGTCCTGACCATGCTACTGATAGAAGAAATCAATCTGCCGCGTGAACCCGTCGCAATCGGTGGCATGCTTGAAGACGGTACTTTTAGCTATAACCAAGCTATGTCGGCCGGAGAGTTGGAAGAGATGACGTCTGAGTATCGAGGTAACATTGAGCAAGAAAAATTAGCCAAATTCCATAAGATGAATGGGTTGCTAGGCAGTGGCGGCCTAATACACAAAGACTTACTACGAGATCACATTATTATTATTGCTTCCGATGGCCTAAAGGATAATTTTGCACTCGACATGGCGCTATTGTTTTTGAAAACTGTCAAAATTGAAAAATTAATTACCGCCACTCCTTTAGCTAGCATCAAAGCAATCGACCGGATGCACATTACGGTTGATGAGATAAACTGCCTGACAGTAGTCGAGAACTACATGGACACGGATCATTACTATGACGTTAATGACGTACCGGAACATCAAAAGGTCATCGAGACTGTCGAGACAATCGTTGCTAATTGGAGATAACTAGCTTAAATAATGTTTGAGAGCTTCGATATCAACCAATACGATCAGCGATTGTTTATTAAGGAGTAAACCCTTACGCTCCAAAGCCGATAATTCGCGACTAGTCGTTTCACGGGTCGCATTTATTGAACTGGCGATATCTTGGTGGCGCAGGGGAGCTTCGATCAATAAGCCTTCTGGTGTCGGTTTCCCGAAGCGTTGACTCATGGTCAATAAGAAAGAGATGATCCGCTCACGGACGGTCCGGTATTCTAGGTTTAGGATACGTTCGCTGTGCAGGCGATACATTTCCAAAGTCATTTCCAAAATTGGCGCTAAAGCTTCGGGTTTTTTGACAATGTGTTCAAGGAAAGTCTGTCGACTAATCTGCAGGGTCGTCGTTGGTGCTAAAGCTTGATAAATAACTTGCCTCTCTTGACCGGTCAAGGCCCAGATAAGTGGGAAGATCTCATCTTCTTTACGAATGATTAATAGATTCTCTTCGTTGTATTTCGTGAAGTCGTAAGCTTTGACCAAACCCTGATAAATATAAAAAACGCCCGGAGGCGCTTCACCTGGGCGAATTATAAAGTCACCTTTTCGATACGTTTGTTTCACGCCTTTCGTGCGAAAGACTTCCACCAGCTCAGCCATTTGCTTGAGGGTAGCTAACATATTCTCAGTATGAGTGTTTAAATGTTAAATGTCCACAAAGATTTAATTTTTATGTTCTAGGTGTACTTTTACATCTATAAATATTAGCTTTGTGACGCATATAACATTTAAAAAGTGAGTAAT
>Ga0326733_1000086_pt1 | contig 32577 bp, 33 predicted proteins | sample 14_GP2_308_FD_207946 | JGI IMG/M metagenome (GOLD analysis project Ga0326733, IMG submission 207946) | Glacier ice microbial communities from Ngari, Tibet, China - 14_GP2_30.8 | ecosystem: Environmental > Aquatic > Freshwater > Ice > Glacier | place: China: Ngari, Tibet | collected 2018-07-17
GTAACCGCCCTTGCCAGAAAGATACGCACGAACTATTTTCTGTTTGAAACTAAGGTCGAACGTCCTCATGAAACCTCCAAGGTTGTGTCCAACTCTTGGGGGTCAGTTCATTGCCGGTGCGGTTCACAAGTCCAGATTCTTGACAGACACTGCCTTTTCTACGACAATTCGCAGCGCTTTTGTTATTATTTTTATAATAAAATAATAATAGGTATAGCGATTGCTATTTTTTCCTTATGCCCATGCTAATGCACCTGCACTGTAAGCAAAATCACCTTCTGCTTAAGAGTGCATGTGGTCATCAAACATCTTGCCTTGTACATCCACAATGCTTGTATGGCACAACGGGCAACTGGTTATCAATCGGTTAAATGCAACGTCTTCAAAATCTTGTGCTGCTCATTCAAAAGCGGCAAAAGTGCACTGCCGCTTGAATGTAAGTCTTATTAACTATGTTGGCAAACCACAAAGTTGCCGATTCATCCAGATTCATTAAAAGTCAAATGAAAATAATCCCCGTATTAGCTACTACGCTCTTGTTCAGCAGCTTTGCAACGATGTCTGCTCTTGCAGCCGACGTAACAGGCTTTTCAACCGGTACTTTCGTTAATCCCTTGCCTGCGACGGCGATCACCAGTGGCGTAGGTACCAACACATTTAATTTTGGCACAGCATTTGACAATGTTGGCGCTGGTCAGATCAGCTTCGAGTCTGCTTCGTTTTCATCTGGCTTCAACACGCCTTTTAAGTTGGGAAAACTGCGCTATTTTAACGGCACAACCGTTAACGACAGTGAGGCAGACAGCGTGGATTTGTCTCTCGGACTGACTTTTACAACGCCATCTATTCCAACGAGTTTTTCGACTTTTAATTTATCACTGATCAACAGCCCAAACACCAGTTCACCGGATGACAGCGCTGACTATCTTTTTTTCAATGGTACGAAAACGCTTGCTCCCTTCTTTATTGATGGGATTAGCTACAACGTCAATCTAACTGGATTCGGCAATGTCGTTGGAGACGGCTTTCTGACATCTAACTCTAGCCAATTCCGCATTCGGGAAGGTTCAAGTGCAACGGCAGACCTGTTCGGAGTTGTTACAGTTGCGACAGAAGTGCCGGAGCCTGGCAGCCTTGCACTACTGGGCATTGGCCTTGTTGGCTTAATTGCAAGACGCAAAGTTAAATCTCGGAACACGTAATTTATCAACAACTTAGACTAGTCAAAGCGGCATACGAAAGTGTGCTGCTAGCCTAATGCTTCGCGCCCTAGTGTGTCTCAATAAGTGAGTTTCACCCGATCCGTTTTTTCATTGATAGGAGGAAACAATTTAGTTGAAGACAGTTGGTAAGTCTTGCCAGCTGGTTGTGTAGTTCGGCGTCTTAGCTTCCCGCTTCATATTCCATTGGGTGTTGATCCCAGCTGCCGCAATCGAAACCATTCCCCTGCCGTGGCTCTGATTTAAGGCATCCATCGCCTGCATCAACTTATCCGACTTGTCGCCGGTGCCGAATGATCGAAACAACGTCTGCTGTTGCACAGAGCCATCTGACAGACCGACTAAAATCACGCCGGCCTTTTTGTAAAAATAGCCTGGCCGGTAAATCGCTTCCAAGCCATACGTGGCCGCACGTACCAACATCCGGGTGTCGTTGCTTGGGTTCGCCAGCGGGACAGTCACTGCGTTGTTATATTGCCGGTCAGTCTCTTTGAATCGATTCGTCTCGACAAACACCTGCACCGCTTCGCAGACAGAGTGCTGCGCACGCAATTTCTCTGCTGCCTTCGTCATGTATGTAGCCACGGCTTCGCGCAACTCATCGAAGCAAAGTACCGGCTGGCCGAAAGACCGAGATGAAACGATCTGTTTTTTCGGTGGCGCCACTTCTTCAAGCGCCAAACAGGATAGCCCTCGCAACTCGTGGCCAGTGCGTTCCATCACAACCCCAAAATGTGCCCGCAACCAGCTCGGTGAGGCTTCACGAAGCTGCAGCACTGTCTCAATGCCTGCCGTCTGCAAGTGTGCCGCAATGCGCCGGCCGACACCCCACACCTCCCCTACTTCGATCGACGCCAACAAGCCGTCGCGCTCGCCGGTTGGCAAAGATGCAAAGTCACATACGCCGGCAAAGCCAGGACGTTTTTTTGCAATGTGATTCGAAAGTTTTGCCAAGGTCTTAGTCGGCGCGATGCCAACGCAAACCGGCAAGCCGGTCCACTGCTTCACGCGCTGTCGCATTGCCTGCCCCATGGTCTCAAAACAAGGCCACAGGCCATCCATTCCATCCAGGCTTAGAAAGCATTCATCAATTGAATAGACTTCAACACCGGGGCTGTAATCGCGCAGGATCGTCATAATCCGGTCGGACATGTCGCCGTACAACGTGTAATTGCTCGACAGCGCAATGATGTTGTGTTGTTTAGCCAACGCTTTTAGCTTGAACCAAGGGGCACCCATGGGTACGCCCAAGGCCTTAACTTCGGCACTGCGCGCGACTGCGCAACCATCATTGTTCGATAGCACCACGACCGGCCGGCGCTCTAATTTTGGATTGAAAACGCGCTCGCACGAGACATACATGTTGTTGACGTCGACTAGGGCAAACATCGTTGACGGTCACTTGGCCAGAGGCGGGGCGATCATCACGAGAGAAACCGCCTGATGCTGCCGACGACCACGCCCCAAACCTGCAGTTCTTCGCCCTCAGCAAGCTGGATCGATTTAAAGGCAGGATTTTCGGGACGAAGCTCAAGGACGCCATCTTTTCGGTATAGCCGCTTGACTGTGTAATCGTCGTTGACGACTGCAAGCACCACGTGCCCATGCTTCGGGTCGATTGAGCGGTCGACGACAATGGTATCGCCGTCGTGAATGTTGGCAAGATCCATGCTGTTACCACGCACGTGAAAGAAAAAAGTGGTGGCTTTGTTACGTATCAAATAATCGTTTAGGTCTAGCCCTTTTTCTACATAATCGCCCGCTGGTGAGGGAAATCCGGCCGGCACTGGCATACAGAACAGAGGCCGGATGCAGTTGACTGGGTCGTCAGCTGCTGGCCACAGGTAATGACTGCTTGACGGAAGGACATCGGCTGGCAAAATATTTGATCGCAACATAATAAATTCTCAAGAGAAACACTGTAATTAAATACAGTATATCTTTGCCTCGAAAGTTTTTACTATGAAAATTTTGCAACTTATTCAATTGTCCACATGAAACAGTTCGTCTTCTTTTACCAATGTCGCTCGATCGGTCAAGCCACTCGCTGAGAGTTCAGAAGGCTCGATGCCCGCCAGTTTCATGCGGGCGTACCAAGTACCAACGATAGGCGAGCCGACTGCATTAATGTGAAACTGCCAGCCGTGTTCTTTCAGCCAGGCTATCTGCAACCGACTTGGCATGCGGCCCGTCAACTTGATCAAATCATCTTCGTGCAACACTTCGTTTTCAATCTGCGCAACGATCATGTACTACTTCCCTATGTGACTTTGAAGAAAAGCAATTGCGATAGAAAGTGCACCAGAGTTGCACAACGCGGTAACCTTATTGGCCAGCTCTACGATGTTGTTTCCAGCTGCAAGGCTTTTCATCAAGATACCCTTCTCGTTAAGCAAAGAAGCTTTTTCTTCGGGTGTTTTTTGGCTAGCAACAGCGGCCAAAAGCTCTGCCAAAATTCCGGGATTAACATTTTCCAGACCGAATTTACTCAACGGATTTTGTTGGTCGTCACCAACCTGAATACCATTCAAGCGAGGATTTAATATCTCTGTACGACTTACATGAACGTGGGGACCTGAATAGTTATTGCCTATGCATACCCCGTGCCCTCCTGCACCATCTACTAACGTATCGGAAATTGTTATTCCACCAGGTGGCTGTTTATCGTCTGTCATGCTTCGAACCCTATAAAAATTTTCTTACACTGGTCAACTTGATGAGCGTCGGTTTCCTATCTCATCATCCACAAACGGCTCAACAATCGCACATTATGAGCGTGTTGTGTGTCACTAATTTAGGGGTAGTTTCGAGCAAGTATTTTTTCAGCCTGCATTAACTGCTTATGGCAACTACCTCTGGCGATCCCTGTCGAAATCATCGTCGTCTGGTTCCTGCTCTAGCTCCGAATTTGGCCTTGGAGTTTCTACTTTTTTCTCGTTGGACAGTGCCGACGACTTGTCATGGTTTACATTCTGCTCGGGCGGCGCAGCGGCTGATACTTCGGCATGCTTATCAAGTGCCTCTTGGCCCCTGCGCAGGTTTTCTCTCTCGCGCCGCAATGCAGCGGCGTGATTAGGGTTTGTAAACTCCAGGGGCATGTTTTTCAGCGCTGCAACCTGAATCGTTTGGTTAATGAACGCCTCAGTGCCTGTTAATTGCATTTTACTGCCCCATTTTTGCATTGCTAATCGCAGACTCTGCTCAATCGATTCTTCAGATCGTTCTGTCACATAAATCTTGCGTCCTGTATCCAGAAACAGCTCGCGGCCGCTGCGAAAATAAGTCACGTCCCCATTTTGCTCGACCTTATATCGCAGCCGATTGCTCTCCGCTTGCTCAAGCAATTTGCCGTTATCGCGGTCTTCATTTACCGCAGCAATAATTCGTTGAAACGCGATATGTTGCATGGGTTCAGTGTTCTGCCCGCGAAGCTCGACCAACGCATCTTTGTCGCCCGCTTGGGCCCTGCCCTGCAACCAGGTGCGGTACTGATGCGGGGGAGAATTAACGCGTTTTAATTCTTCACGCTCACGCTGAATCTCAAGCCCTAACAGCCGCTGCTGTTCAACCTTGTTCATTTGCGCGATCGACCGCTGCGCCTTGCGCTGTGCAGCTGGCAAATCAGGATTGGCCGCAATCCTGGCTTTCGCTTTCAAAAAGCGATCATTGATTTCTGAACGCCTCTCTATTTCACTCGCACGCTGGCGCTCTTGATCGCGCTTCGCCTCGGCTGGGTATGCAATCGCATCAATACGTCTTTCAGCCTGAAACTCCGCCCACAAATCTCGGCGCGGCTTAGCTGCCACCTTTTGAACCGGCTCGGCATTTTTCTGGCGCTCGTAAGACGCTGCCAGGTATGGCTGGGTCTCGCTCCAGCTCAGATGCAAATGCTTCGTTAAAAAGTCCGATACGTTGTACCTCTGCAGGCTGCCATGATGTCCGCCAACGTGCCTGATTCGGGCGCCGCCGTTCCTGCCCCGTGAGATAACGTAGTCCTCTGGTCGTACCAGGTGCGATACGGCCAAGTCTGCAAGCAAGCGCTTTGCATCGAGGTGCGTTTTGATTTCTTGAATCGTCGGCTGCTGAGCGCCGGCGTCCTGCCGGGCTGCCTCCTGCTCATCGCGTAGCAGCTGCGCTGCAACGGTGTCCGAGGTGCGGCCGGTCGCCGGGTTTATTCCTGCGCAGCTTCGTCCAGGGCTTGCTGCGGACCGTTGCAGCTCGTCACCTGCAGTGACAGGTCGCCGTGCTTCCACGTCATTGTGTGCATTAGCTTGCACCAACAATGCAGGACTTGATTGTTGACTAGCCAGGTCGCCTTTGGACAGACTGTGCATACGATCTCCGAACTTGGCCGGCTCTCCAAGGGTAGTGACAGCAAGACCGGGTTTATGATCGCCTCCCATGGCTCTAGCGAACTGGCGCTGCTCAGCTCGCTCTGCGAAGATTCGTTCGCCGGCATCTCTGGCAAGGGTGGCAAGTCGATCGGATCCATTTGATCGCCCTTGCTCTCGATATTTGTCGTCATGTTCCTTCTCCACTTTGGAGCGCCGTTCTTCGGCGCGTTGCTCGTAGTAAGCCAAAATTTCAGCTTTCTCTTCCTGTTTCGCTGCGTAATATCTTGCGTAGACTTTGCTGCCAGAGTTCAAATACCGGACTTCCTTAGAGCGCCGTTTAACCCAATCTTCAACAGTGGCTTCGTATTCCGTTTCCGTGCGCTTGGGGCGCAACCCGGTCGACTGTTTTTCTGCGTGGCCACCGCCCAGCGTTTGCGCACGGTCGGCATCCGGTAGCTCAAAAAAGTCTTTGCGAAATTCCGGCTCGCGCAAGTTGATGAACTTGGCTTTACCAAATTCCTTCACTCCTAAATACTCGTTTTTTTTGCCAGCGTTGACTACCTTAACGGCCCCAAGGCCGCGCAAATGCTGTTGCAATGACTCGTAATCTTTAATGTTTTTAACAAGCATGTCGTTAATCAGCTCGCTTTTTAAATCCTTGAAAGCGCCCTTTTTAAACGTGTCAGCGTCTTTAACACGAGCCACAATATCAGCATGAGAAACGTTCGCACGGGCATTGTCTTTTGGGCTAGCCAATCCGAATTTAATATTCGCTAGTTCTTGGATTGCTTCAAAAAATTCAACATTGTGATCAAAGAAACCTACTGGATTTTCTTTCTTCCCGGTGATTAGATTTTTTTCAGGAATGACATAATGAATATGATCTAGCCGCTCGTGCCTTTCGCCAGTAGTTTTATTCAGTACATTTTTTATCTTTGGTCGTTGTAATTCTGAATAAACACTTAATTCATCTGCGCCATAAGCAGCGGTAATCTTTTCTCGCAAGAACTGATCTATTTCCCGAAATTTTTCTATTGGTAAATCACGCTCTTTCACGCTAAAAGTTAGATGTAAGTATTTCTCGCCTTTAACGTTCATGCTGTCAATGACCATGCCGGTTAATTCAAGGTCACCGTACAAAACAACACGCTCATCTAATTCATCACGGCTCATCTTCTGGCCTTGCTTCAAGCCATTAACTAAATAGCTTAAGATGCCAGATATTCCACCGCCGATGCGCAATAGTCCCATATCAAAGGGTAGCCTTCAAATAACGTGATATGAGTTCGAGTTGGGTTAATAAATCAATGCAAAGCTCTAGGTCAATCTTTTTCTCTGCCCGTGCGCTATTCATTACATGTGCAAGCTGGTTTAGGTTATTCGACGCTTTGCTGATAATGAAAAGCTGGCGGCGTTCTGTCTCGGTTTGCACCGGCGCCGCGACTACTGTTGTCTCATTAGCAATAACCGCACGCCTAAAAAACTCGCTTTTGGTAAGGCCAGATTCCTTAACCTTTTGTGCGAATCGCTCGTACTCGTCCAGCGGCAACCGAAAAGAAACCGGCTTCCCCACCTCGTTTTTCTCTTTGCGCGGCCTTGACATTTCGACACCTTTTCATAACGAACGGAGTTACGTCAGTAGCATTACAGCGAAGCAACTTGGTGCCACTTATGGCCCGAGACGACCGGCTTTAGCCGTTGCCGTTGCAGTTGCTTTTCGGCCTAGTGCGTAGCGCCGGGCCGCGGGATTCAAAGGGGGAACCCTTTGGCACCAGATATTTTACGAAAACCACGTAGGGGTTTTCGTAAACATATCTGACGTGCCTTTATTACTAAGCTAACTGCTATCTCTATATTATCAGATTTCCTCTGGACTACAAAATCGCTTGCCACGCCCTCATGCGCTGTTTACAGTCCTAACATTCAACCTAACAACAACACATAAGTGATACTTACTACATATTTACACATACTTATAAGTACTAACAATATGCTTATAGCATGCTAATATCTAACTGTCAGATCGCAAGATACAAAAGGACAACACGTGGAAGCTGATGAGTTTTTGAAGAAGCGAACGCCAAAAAGCAAGCTTTCAAAACTGGCGCCGGCCTGGATCGATATACAAAAATTGCGTGCGGCTGGTTGCTCGTTGTACGAAATTCAAGATTTCTTGAAGGCAAATAACATTGATACATCAGTGCCCAACCTTGCTGCTTTCATCAAGCGACAAGAAGCAAAGCCGGATATCAAGGTAGCGGTCGCAAAAGAGTCACCTGATCTCGCACCTTCTCCAACTAATAAAAATACCGATGCATTGGAATTAGCTTTAACTGCTAAGGATAAAAAGTTTGATGAGCTGCAAATAAAAGGCACTACACCTGAAAAACTTGAATCACGTTTTAATAAAAATAAAGGCTAAAAATGAAAATTGCAATGATAAACTTTTCTGGCAACGTCGGCAAATCCACGCTAGCCACGCATATGTTCTTACCGCGCATCAAAGGTGCTGCTTTTATTCCGGTCGAATCAATCAATTCTGAAGATTCCGGTACTGAAACCGTCCGAGGTAAAGAATTTGGCGACATGATGGAATATGTTGCATTACAAGATAACGCAATTGTCGATGTGGGCGTTTCTAACATCGAAGATTTTATGCGGCTAATGAAACAGTATCGCGGTTCACATCAAAGTTTTGATTATTATATTGTTCCAACGATTAAAGCAAAAAAACAGCAAAAAGATACTGTGTCAACGATTGAAGCTCTTTCTGCTCTCGGAGTACCAGCATCGAATATTCGTTTAATTTTTAATCAAGTCGAACAGAGCGACAAAATAGAGCTAGAATTTTCTTCGCTTATTGAATATCAGACCAGCGAAAAGAAATTCTGGTTAAATCCTTCCGCTATTGTTTACGAGACTGAATTATTTGATCGCTTAAAACCTTTAAAAACCAGTATTGCGGATCTTGTTGCAGATAAAACTGATTACAGAGTAAAAATTAGTGAAGCTAAAGATATGACAGAAAAACATGCAATGGTACGCATGCTTTCCGCGCAACAGCTTGCGCTGTCGGCCAGTGAAAATCTTGATGCGGTATTCAAATTAGTATTAAAGAAATAATCCAGAAAATCCATGGATCCGAAAACAAAAGCGCAGGAAGTCTACATTGCAGCAATTTTTGATGATTTCGATAATGTATGTGATCGTCTTACCGACACAAACGACAAACTCACGTCCGCACTCGGTGTCATCGCTACAGCTACCGAAGAACTCAAGGCTTCTGCGGACAATCTTGTAGATAAGAAACTGATTGACCTGAACAATCATGTCAACGACCTGGGGGGCGAAAAGGTCAACAACATGATCAAAGAGGCCCTAAACAAAGCTGTTGCGAGCGAACTCAACGCGATCCAGGGCAAAGTTGATGCGATCACTACGGAATTGCGTGCGTTGCACAGGAAAGCAGGGCGTAGGCAGTTGGTCGCTGCGGCCTGCGCCGGTGGGCTGGCGTCCCTCCTGACGCTAGCCGTGACTGGCTGGGCGCTTAAAACCAGTGCTGTTCCTGTCGATATACGCGTCGATTCTGAATCTGTTGCCCGATTGGTCATAAACGGCATAAAACAAATTACGAAACCTACCAAGTGAACATATGAAACTCACTCTGTTGACATCCATGGTGGTGCTTGCCTTCGCAGCTAGTACTGCAGCGGCCCAGCCTACCTTTCCGCGTATCGATGCCGGCACGCAGGCAGCGCGTGACAAGGATCGGGGAACAATCCTTGCACAAGAACGCGAGGAAGAAACAAAGTCGCTCCAAGCTGCAGAAAAAGCCCTGGCCAGCGGTACGCCGGGCGATAAAGACAAACTGGCGCTCGATGTCGAGCGGCACCGCAAGAACCTAGCTGCGCTCAATGCTGAGATCCAGCGTGCCGGCGACATGGCACCAGCTGCCGTGAGGGTTGCAGGCCCGGTCAGGTTGCGAGCTGCGTCAGCAGCGCCGGCCACAGCCGCCGATGATGCGCCAGTACCTTTTTGGGACGTGTACCGCCGCAGGGAAACCCAGCCCTAAAATTTTCTTAGTTGTAAGAAAACCAAGGCTTAGATACTCTAAGCCTTTTTTATTTCCCATCAAATTTATTTTGCATAACTGGCAGTTATGCGTTTACAAAACTGATAGTTATGAATAATAATAAAAAACACTTCTGAAACACAAGAGACCGACGTTTTGACAAGCATGATGGATTTTGGATTTTGCTCACTGCTACAATGTGAATTTTCGCGATGCAGCGGTGAAACAATGCCTGTCATAAAAACAATCAAGAAGACTGAAATTACAGATATTCATGATGGCCCGGTGATCACAGACCGCGAACTTTCGGGATATTTGTCGATTGCTGCTGCAGCAGCCGAAAAAACCGGCGAGCACAGAGCAATCGAATCATTCAGTATTCATGAGTTTGAAATCGGTAAATTCCAGTTGTCGATGAATCTTCCATTCAAAGGCAATAACTGTTTGCTGATTACGACTCGCAAGACGCCCCGTACCTGGCGCGACTTGCACAGCTTGATTGAGTACGTTCGCTCTCTTGGTTTTTCTGAAGCTCCTGTCTCCATAAAGCTCCAGAGGAAAGCCAATGAAAACCCTGAAACCGTTAGCACGTAACACTGCAGTCGCGCTTTTACTCTCACTCCTGTCATCGGCAGCATCGGCGGCAGCACCGTTCGCATCAGGCGCCACGACATTAACAGCTGACGTGCTAACGATTGTCGCGCCCATTGTCGGCTTGGCGGTCATTGCCGTAGGCGTCTTGGCCTGGTTCGGCAAAATTTCCTGGGTTTGGTTTGGCGGCCTGGTCGTCGGCATTATCTTAGTGTTCGGCAACCAGCAAGTTGTTTCCTGGATTCGCGGTCTGTTCGGCGTCTAGGGCGGGGCAGACATGGCACACAACAGTGACCGCAACGCCGGCATTGATGTCGATGCTCTTTATGTCGGCCCGACACGGCCGACAACCATCGCCGGCGTAACCTGGCCGGCGGTGGTGCTAAACGTCATCCTCACAATCGAAGTATTCATCTGGACGCGCAACCTGCTCTGGTTGCTGATCTTCATCCCTATTCATGGCGTCTGTTACCTAATTTGCCTGCACGATCCGCGCACCTTCGAACTGCTGGGGCTGTGGGGAAAGACTAAAGGGCAGTCGGTGTTCAACAATTTGCGCTACTGGCGCGCAGCCACATACAGCCCTCTCGAAATCCAAATCGGTAAAAAGCCGTCACGCGCAAGCAAACGCCGGCTTAAGGAGCTATCCAAGTGAATCAGACCGTAGACGCCAAGCGCACAGCCGCACTGCGGCGCGAGCCGCCAGTGGCAGTAAATATCCCGTATTCGGTGCATCTGACGCCTACCGTCATCCAGACCGAAAACCGGGAGTACCTGACTGTCTTGCGTCTGTCCGGCGCATCTTTCGAGAGTGCCGACGACGAGCAGCTAAACGATTGGAGCAAACGACTTAATCGGCTCATGCTTTCCATCGCTTCGCAAAATGTCTCGCTGTGGCAGCACATCGTTCGCCGCCCTGAAAACACGTACCCCAAGGGCGAATTTGCGCCAGGGTTCGCGCACGATCTCAATGCAAAGTATGCAGCGCGCATATCGGGCGAGCGGCTAATGGTCAACGAATTGTATTTGACCGTTATCTACCGGCCGCAGCCCTCCCGCGTAGGCAAAGCCCTGCTAAAACTCGTATCCATAGGCGACAAGGAAGCACTTGCCCACGAGCGCGAAGAATCGATTGAAGCACTTGGCAAGGTTGTCGCTGAGCTGGAATCTTCGCTGGTGCGCTACGAAGCGGAGCGCCTGGGTGTCTATCGTCACAACGGCATCTTATGCTCTGAGCCGCTTGAATTTTTCGGCTTCCTTGTGAACTGCGAACAGCAGCGCATCGCTCTAGCGCAAGCACCACTGTCAAGCCTGATACCGTCGACGCGGCCGTTCTTTGGTAGCGAAGCTATCGAAATCCGACATGCCACGGATACGACGTATGCCGCTGTGCTTGGCATCAATGCCTACCCCAACGACACCAAGAGCACACTGCTCAATCATTTACTGTCTGCACCGTATGCGTTCGTGCTCTCGCAATCGTTTTCATTCATGCAGCAAGACAGCGCTCGCGGCATGTTGAAGCGCGCACGTAACCGGATGATGAACGCCGGCGATGATGCCACCTCGCAGATCGAAGAAATTAAGGACGGTCTGGACGACATTGTTTCGCGCCGGATCGTCATGGGTAGTCACCATTTTTCGCTGCTCGTCAAAGCAAAAAGCCTGCGCTCGCTTACGGACAATGTTGCGCTGGCGCGCAGCGCCTTGTCAGAGGCTGGCGTTGTCGCGGCCCGTGAAGATCTGGCCATTGCCGCTGCATTTTGGGCGCAGCTGCCGGCCAACTACCGGTTTCGGCCGCGCATCGCAGCAATCAACAGCAAGAACCTGGCCGGCTTCATGCCGCTGCATAACTTCCCATCTGGCCGGCGCACCAATAATCATTGGGGCGATGCCTTGACGATGTACCGCACCAGTGCCGGCACCCCATACTATTTTTCATTCCACGCCACGGATCCGAAAGACCCAGACGGCGGCTCCAAACGCGATGTTGGCCACACTTTAGTCATCGGGCCAAGCGGTTCAGGTAAGACCGTCTGGCTAGCATTTAATCTTGCGATGATGCAAAAGCAGGGCGTCACATCGGTGCTGTTTACCAAAGACTCGGACACTGAAATTGTGATCCGGGCCTTGGGTGGCCAGTTTTATGCCATCAAGCCAGGCTCGCCGACGGGCTGGAACCCGTTCTGGCTTGATGAAAGCGATCCAGGCACAGTGCCTTACCTAAATCGCCTGGTGCGCCGGCTAGTGACACGCCCACGCCTTGTAGAAGGTGGCATTGAGATCGACAGCACACCACTGACGGTGGCAGAAGAAAACGAGATTGCTGCTGGTATTGCTTTCGTCATGAGAATGGAAAAGCATCATCGACGCCTTGGCCGTGTACTTGACCGACTTACGAAAGGCGCTGGCTCAGTGTACGAACGCCTGGCCAGCTGGTGCTATTCCCGCGAAGCGGGCAAGCCCGACGGCGCCAATGCATGGGTGTTCGACAATCCGGTGGATACCCTTATCGAAAACTTCGGTTCGGTGCAAACCATGGGGTTTGACATGACTAAGTTTTTGGATATTCCAGAACTGCGCACGCCGATTAACATGCACCTTTTCCACTTGGTAGAGCGCTTGATTGACGGCCGGCGCCTAGCGGTTTTCATTGCGGAATTTTGGAAAGCCCTGGGCGACAAGCAGTTTGCTTATTTCGCAAAAGACCAGCTCAAGACGATTCGTAAAAACAATGGCTTCGTCGTTCTCGACAGTCAGAGTGCAAGCGACGCGCTGCAGCATGAAATTGGCCGCACGCTGATCGAGCAGACGCCCACGAAAATCCTCTTTCCAACGCCCGACGCAAAATTCGAGGAATACACGGAAGGCGGTTTGAATTGCAGCGAGCGCGAGTTCTGGCTTGTAAAAGAGGAAATACCCGAAGGATCTCGGCTGTTTTTGATCAAGCAGGGGCATCACTCGGTCATAGCGCAGCTCGACTTAAAAGGCTTTGACGACGAACTGTCGATTCTCAGCAGCCGGCGCAGCAACATCAACTATGTAACGGAATTGATCGAGCAATATGGCCCGGATCCTGACGCCTGGCTGCCCATCTTCAAACAACATCGGAGAGCAGCATGAAAAAACTCGCAGCCGCAGTCGCCTTGTGCCTGGTGGCACACGCACCCGCCAAAGCAGGCATATTGCCCGTAATCGATTTGGCGGTTCTCACACAGAGCATTCAGCAAGTCGCAGCCTGGGCGCAGCAGTATCAGCAAATGCAGTCGCAGATTTCCCAGCTTCGCCAGGCGCATGCATCGATGACCGGGGACAGGGGCATGTCAGGGCTGCTTTCCGGACAAAACAGAAATTACCTGCCGGCAGACTGGAATGCAGCCATGACCACGTTAAATACTCCAGGCACGACTTACGGTGCCTTGGCCAGCGCAGCGCAACAGATCAAACAGGCGCAGTCTGTTTTGTCCCAGCAAGAAACCTCAAGGCTATCGCCGCAGATGCAGCAGTACCTTGAGCAAACCCGCAACCTGGCTGCTTCACAACAAGCGATGGGACAAAGCGCGTACAACACGGCTGCGCAGCGCGTCAATACCTTGCAGACACTGACGAACGCATTGACTGGCCAGAGCGACCCTAAAGCGGTAATGGATCTACAGGCACGAATTGCCTCGGAACAGGCGGCCCTGGCCAACGATCAGTCCCAATTACAGGCAGTGGCACAATTGACGACCGCGCAGACGGCGGCGCAGCAGGCCATGGCCAACGAACTACGCGCCCAAACCAGCGGCTCCGGCAACTTCCCGCAGCTCGATACGAGGCTGCCTTATTGAACTAGAGAAACCACAGGCTGATCATGAAAAACCGTATTTTGGCAACGATATGTTTTCTTTCGCTCACCGGCTGCATGCAAAAAGTAACGCAGGTGCCGGGCCTTGATCGCGTCATGACAGCCAGTGAGTTCACCGCGCAACCAGAGCTGCGTGATCGCGTTTTGAAGTTCTGTGCTGACGATCCAGGGCGTTACAAAACGGATCCTAACTGCCTCAACTCGCAGCAGTCCGCACGTGTTACGACCTCCGGCACCGGGAATTTTCCCAGCTTGGATACATCGCCACCCGCGTCAATGACCGGAAAAAAATAAATGATCTTTACTCAATACCTCACGTACATCAACAATCTGACGAGTAGCTACGTCACGACCAACACGGCCATTGTCGCAAACGCGATCGCGCCGGCCGTGACCGCGCTGCTTAGTCTGTACGTGATTTTGTGGGGTATTGCCAGCTTGCGCGGGTTGATTCAAGAACCAATTACTGAAGCGGCGACGCGCTTCGTAAAAATCGCTTTGATCTGCTCGCTTGCCTTGCAGCTTGGTCACTACAATGCACTGATCGTCGATACCTTCGTCAACGGGCCGGAGGATCTGGCCCGCATGTTGAGCGGGGCGACCGATGCCAATTCAACTGTTTCAAGCCTGGACGCAATTCTTGCCAGCGGCTTCACAGTCGGAAAACAGTTTTGGGACAAAGGCGGCTTAATCGCCGGCGATGTCGGCATGTACATGCTTGCGTTGATCGTTTGGGGCGTCACGCTGGCCCTCACAATTTTTGCCTTCCTTCTCATTCTGTTGTCGAAAGTTCTGCTTACGCTACTTCTCGCGTTCGGGCCGATTTTCATCGTGTCACTGCTGTTTCAATCTTCAGCGGGGTATTTCAATGCGTGGATCCACCAGATGACCAACTACGCGCTGCTCAGCATCCTTGTCATCGCAACGAACATGTTGATGATGACAATGTTTCAGCGTGCCGCCGCCAATTCCGCGACCGCTACACAAGTCGATCAGATTTTCCCGATGATCATCACCGGCGTCGTCGCGTTCATGGCGTTAGCCCAGCTTCCGGCCGTTGCCGCTGGGCTGGCCGGTGGCATGGCGGCGTCGTCGCAAGGCGCTGGAAGGCTTGGATTATCGGTGTTGTCAGGAGCAGCCAGTAAAGCAGGGTCGTTAATGAAATACGGTGCTGGAAAAATGCCGAGGACGCCAAAGGATCGGTTGGGGCAGCGCAAAGCGCCACGCGAGCGCAACCCGCTAGCTATCGCATATGAGAACCGTGACAGTCATATCGGCCCCGCATAATTCAAAGTAATGCGCTTCATTACTCGCAGTCCTGCATTGCAAAACTCATAGTTTTGAAATATCATACAACTTCAATTATGAAGGAGTATGCAATGCGTTTCCTGCTCACAATCGTCGTTCTTATTTCCCTGGCAGGATGCGCAACGCATCCTCCCGCGTCGTGCGATGGTTCGCAACGCCGGCCGATCAATCAGCCGGCTCACGTCGGCGTTCACTTCCCTAACTGCACGGTGATCGCATGAGCCTTTCTGACAACGACCAACGCGAACTCGATTCATTGCGCAGGTTTCTTGAAGCCCATAGCGATATCAAAGTTTTGCTCGAGAACTCCGCTTCTTGGGCTGACACGCAAGCCGAACAATCGGAAAAATCCAAGCGTACCGCTTGGCAGGTCGCTATTGGATTGGGCGTATTAGCTGCCCTGTCGTCGGTGGTGGCTCTAACAACCGTCATCATGTCGCACCGGCCGGCGCCGCCGCCGCAGGTCTTGGTCGCTGACCGCTCAACTGGCGCAATCGATCGCCTGGTGTCGCTATCGGATTTTCAAGAGACGGCGGACGAAGCAACGATCAAACGCAGCATCACGACCTTCATACGGGCTAGGGAAGGGTACACCTACGACAGCGCGGAGCAGTCTTACTTTGACGCGGCCGCGTTCATGTCCCCAGCGCTACAAGCGCAGTGGGCGCAGTTTTGGGATACGGGCAATCCACGCTCACCGCTTAACGTTTATAAAAAAGACACAAAGGTTCGACCCGAGCTTGGCGCGATCTCCATTAACCGCGACGCCAGGGGTAAGGCGACTAGTGCGCGAGTCAGCTTCACCCGCACCATCAAACAAAACGACATGGTGATCGGCGGCGAAACTGCATGGCTGGCCACGATGTCCTTTAATTTCGTCAATGCCCCAACGCAAGAGCGGGCGCGTCGGATCAATGACATCGGTTTTCAGATCACGGATTATCAGATCGACGCCGATATTGCTGCAGGCATGTCACCAACGGCTTTAACGGCCCCTGTACGGCCTGCACAATCGCCGGCCGCTCCGACAGCCTTACCAGCATTGCAAGCGCCTCAAAACAGTGCAAATGGAGCGGCGCGGTGAATATTAAAACCTTGGCGTTCTCGGTGTCGATCGCGCTCTGTGCCCCAGCTGTAGCAGCGCAGAAAACCTACCCATCACCCAAAGATTCACGGATCCGTTTTGTTGACTACGACGAACACGACATTGTAAAAATATACGGCAAAGTCGGCACCGACACGATGGTCGTTTTTGAGCCTGGCGAGCAAATACAGGACATGTCCGGCGGCGATACGGCTGCCTGGGCAGTAGGTGTCACAACAGCAAGAAATGCATTCTTTATCAAGCCGTCAGCTGTAAGTCCGGCCACGAACATGCACGTTGTCACAACGCGGCGTGTCTACTCCATCGACCTGCAGCTGGCCGCCCGTGGCCAGCAAAATTATCTGACCGTCAGATATCGCTATCCAACGCAGGAAGCTGCGCGCCAGCAAGCCGTTGCAGACGCCAGGCGCACCCGCGACGTATTAAATGCCGGCGTACCTGGTGCATCGAGAAACAACCACTACAGCGCAGAAGGTTCAAGCGAAATCGACCCGCTCGAAGCCTGGGACGATGGCACGGCAACGTTTATGCGCTTTGCACCGAATGCATCAATTCCTGCTGTCTATACGTTAGGCAAGGATGGGAAAGAGCAACTGGCCGACGTGTCCATGCCGAACGACGTTCTACGCATTCCCAAAGTCGCGGCAAAGCTGATTTTGCGCAGGGGCGACCTAGTAACTTGCATTTTCAACGATGCCTATGATGCCGTGGGCACACGCACGAACACCGGAACCGCGTCGCCGGCAGTGCAACGAACCCTTAAAGGAGCGCAGAAATGAGCATTTTCAAACGCAAAACTAATCCGGAAGACAGCGATTTGGAAACCATTGAAGGCGAACGCTCTACCGCATCGGTGAACAAAAATCTTGGCATGCAAGCCCGGATTACAAACGCGATCATCATCGCTCTCGTCGTACTTGGCGTCCTTTACGGGCTGTATCGTTATTACAGCAACCTATATAACGATCGACAGCTGGAAAAATCGGCCGGCAAAGCAGATTCGACAAAAACCATCGCCACAAATCTGCCGCCTTTGAAACCGCTCGTCATTGAAACTGCGCCGCCACTTTCACCAGTTGCCCAGCTTCAGACACAGCAACCGATGCCCAGCACCATGAATGGACAGCCGGCGCCACTTACACCAGCGCAACTAATTGCGCAGCGCCGGATGACTTCTGCCGTTTTCTTCAAAATCGAATCGTCTAGCGGTGCTGGTAGCGGCAGCGGCAGCGGTGCAGCTGGCGCTGGTACCACTGGCGGCGCGCAAGCGCAAGGCAATCTGGCCAGCGCGGGCGGGCAGGGTGTCGATGCCGATAACGCTGCAGGTGCCGATCCGCTATCGAAATCGCTGCAGCCGTCGCGTCAAGCTGGCGCAAAAGCGTATTTGTTGGCCAATCCGTCAATGACCGTTACAAAAGGTGCAGTCATTCCTTGCACCGTAATTCCTGCAATTGATAGCACGCTGCCTGGCATCGTGACATGCATTCAAACTGCTGACGTGTGGAGTACAGACGGTAAGATCCTGCTATTGGAGCGTGGCACGAAGTGGGTAGGCGAGCAAAAATTTGGTTTGTCGCAAGGGCAAAAGCGGCTCGGTATGCTGTGGACACGTGGCGAAACGCCGAACCATGTTCTTGTGGACGTGGATTCAGGTACGGCTGACAGCCTGGGACGCCCTGGCATCAATGGCGAAATCGATACGCATTTCTGGGATCGGTTTGGCGGTGCAATCATGATCAGCTTAATTGATGATGTTGGCTCGTTCCTTTCCGCTACGCAGTCTCGTAGCGGTGGCGGCAACACGACAGCCATTGCTTTCCCTGGCACGATCAGCGGGGCGCAGAACGCGATGAGTGATGTGCTCAAGTCAACCCTGAATATCCCGCCAACCCTTACAAAAAATCAAGGTGCAGCAATCTCGATTTATGTTGCACGCGACTTAGATTTTAGCGATGTCTACGCCTTGGAGTCGAAGCAATGACACACGAACCGACAACGCTAGAAATCCACCTCGCGCCACTGCAACAATTTCTGGATGATTCAACAATCACAGAAATCGTCGTTAACCGGCCCGGTGAAGTCTGGACGGAGAGCCGGGAAGGGTGGATAGTGCATGAAACACCGGCAATCTCCTTTGCCTGGTGCATGGATGCGGCAAATCTGGTTGCAAACTTAGCGTCCAATGCAATCAGTGAGGAAATGCCGCTGCTGTCGGCTCAGCTGCCAGGCGGCGAACGGCTAGAAGTTGTTATTCCGCCAACGGTGCCAGTGGGCACAGTTTCGATGACGATTAGACGTCCGGCCAAGAGCGTAATGAGCCTGGATGCCATCTTTGCGTCAGGTGCGTTTGAGAACACGCGCTGCGTGCAGTCCCTGCGCCTCTCAGCCGACGAACGAAAAGAGATCGAAGCCGGCTTGCCGGATGCTGACAAGCAGTTGCTGGAAATCTTTCGACGCCGCGACTGGCGCCAATTCCTGGCCAGTGCCATTGTGCGTAAGAAAAACCTCATCATTTCCGGCATGACCGGCAGCGGCAAAACCACCCTGGGAAACGCGCTGTCGTCGCTCATTCCTGCTAGTGAACGACTAATAACGGTGGAAGACGTGCGCGAGATGCGTCTACCGCATCAAAATATTGTGAGCATGGTCTATACCAAAGGTGCTCGCGGTGTTGCCAAAGTCACGCCCAAACAAATTTTCGAGTCGAATCTACGCATGCGACCGGATCGGGTTTTGCCTGCCGAACTGCGGGGCGATGAAGCGTTTTTCTTTATTCAGAACGTCATCAATTCCGGCCATCCTGGAACTATTACAACACTACATGCAAATTCGGCAAAACTCGCCTTCATGCGCCTGTCGTTGATGATTAAAGCATCGCCTGAAGGCTCTGGCATCGGCCGTGATGACATTCTTGAAATGCTCTATGCCCTAATTGACTGCGTGATCCAGATGCATCCGACAGAAGACGGCCAGCGCGTCGTCACAGAAATTTATTTCGATCCTGCCTACGCTCAAAAAATGATTGGATAACCCATGAACAAACCTCAGACCGCCGCCACCAGTGCCGGCGCGTATCTGAGCATGCTAGTGGCCGGCGCCGTGATTGCGCTGTACCTGGCAGGCTATTTTTTTCTCTGGAAACTGCACCTGCCGGCGTATCAGGCAACGCCGCTGACGATTCTGCGCTATTGGCAGCATTACAGCGATGATCCCGCCACGCGCCAGTGGCTCACGATCTGCACGACTGTCGGCGTTTTCATCGCCGTCGCCTTTGCCTCGCTGCTGTTTATGCCGATGCGACGCGCCCTGCATGGTGATGCCCGCTTTGCAAAGATCAAAGAAGTCGAGAAAGCCGGAATGCTGGGCGAGTTTGGTTTAATCCTCGGCAAGATAGGTAAAAAGTTCGTCCTGCTTCCGGGGCAGCAGGGCGCGATCTGCGCCGCGCCGCCACGCTCAGGCAAGGGTGCTGGCCTGGTGCAGCCAAACATGCTCGCCTGGCCCGATAGCGTGGTGCTGCTCGACATTCGACAAGAAAGCTACCGGATCACTTCAGGTTTTCGTTCGCAAATGAGCGATGTGTACCTGTTTAACCCGGTGGCCGAAGACGGGCGCACGATGCAATGGAACCCGCTTTCCTATGTTTCTGACGATCCGGTGCTGCGCATAAACGACCTGCAGAAAATTGCCGGCATGCTGTCGCCGGATCCGGCAGAAAGCGATTCTTTTTGGACGGCATCATGCCGATCGCTGTTTCTTGGATTGAGCCTGTATGTGTTCGAGACGCCCGGATTGCCGCGCACCATGGGCGAACTGGTGCGACAGATCATGCATTCGACTGAAAAAACGATTGGCGAGCATTGGACCAAAATCATCAACGATCGGGCCGCAGCGGGCACGCCGCTGTCGTCAGTGTGCGTATCTACCCTGTCGGACTTCATCAACACCAGCTCGAACACGCAGTCGAGTATCCGTAAAACCTTTACGGCAAAACTCGAACTGTGGCTAAACCCATTGGTTGATGCAGCCACGCGCAACGATTCTTTCGATTTACGCGACCTTCGCAAGAAGAGAATTTCCGTCTATATCGGTGTCCGGCCGGCCGACCTGGACCGGCTGCAGCTCATTCTCAATCTCTTTTTTCAGCAAGTCATCGACCTAAACACGTCGGAAATGCCGGAAGATAACCCTGCTCTTAAACATCAACTGCTGTTGCTCATGGATGAATTTACGGCAGTCGGGCGCATGCCGATTTTCGCAAAAGCGATCAGCTTCCTTGGTGGCTACAACGTCCGTCCATTCATTATTGTGCAAGGCATCAGCCAGCTGCGCAGCACCTACGGCGCTGACATCGCTGAAACAATTCAAACCTGTTGCGCGGCAATGGTCGTTTTTGCACCCAAGGATCAGAAGCACGCAAACGATATCTCAGAGATGCTGGGCGATACCACTGTCAAGGCAAAATCGCAGTCCCACAAGGTCATGCAAGCCGCTGGCAGGTCCGTCACAGCGTCCGATCATGCACGTCGGTTATTGAAGCCGCAGGAGGTCAAAGAGATCGGGCAGGATAACGAGATCATCTTTCTCGAAAACATGAAGCCGATTTTCTGCAGCAAAATCAGTTACTGGAAAGAGCGGGTTTTTGAGAAGCGACTAAAACCGGCAGCTGCTATCAAGCAGATCAGCACCCAGGTACATCGAAGCATGCACCCACTTATCCAGACAATGGAAATGCCTTTACGCGCACGCTACAGCTCGCAGGAGCACATGCGTTAATGGCAATAGTGCGCAAACCACCTGTGACTTCTTGATTTTGGCTATGAAAAAACGTTTCTTTTCAACTATGTTTAAGGAATTTCTGAATGATTAAGAGCTATGGATTGCATTGGAGTACAGACAAGGTTTCATGGGGCCAACAAGGTATCCTTGGCACACTTTTGGGAGCTGCAAGTCGAAGTTCAAAAGCGCGTTCAGTTGATTTTAGAAATCAACGAGGCATCTATGTTCTATATGCAAATTATGATTTGGTTTATGTTGGTCAGACCGGAGCGGGATCAGACCGACTTTTTAAAAGACTCAAGACTCACAAGTCTGACCACCTTTCAGAACGCTGGAATCGTTTTTCATGGTTCGGTACTCAGTGGGTTACGAAAGCGAATCAACTTTCCACTGATACAGCAGCAGTATCCCAAACTGTGGAAGCCACACTAAACATCCTAGAAGCCGTTTCCATTGCCATATCGGAACCCCGACTTAATTTACAACGAGGTAAGTGGAGTGACGCTACGCAATATTTTCAATACGAGGAATCTAGTGAGGAGAGTGGTGAGGATGACGACGATTAATCTGTTGTCACATGCACGTAGGTAAGGATAGGAAGAACGGCTACGCAACGGCGCTCCATAGCCCAGAGTACGTCGTATTGATTGAGGTCATTAACCTAGATTTTTAGTGGAAAAGCCGACGATGGCATAGCGCATGCGCTATGTCACAGCGTGCAAACCATTTTCAGTACTTGCACGCCGTGCGATCAATCTATCTTTTTATCATGCGTAGCAAGCCGTGCTCGCTGCCACGGGGGGTCGTGATAGCAAAGAGAGCGCCAGCAAAGCCCGACAAAAAGACGTAGGTGCTCAGCTCGTTGAAATTACCCGAAGCTGCGGCCCAAAATAAACACCCCCCGGAGAAGGCATACCAAAACCGGATGCGCTCTGTCCATGCCAACCTGCAAAGACGGCAAAACCAGGGCGGCAATGCTTTTTCTAATGCATTTGCTGCATTGCATAAAAGCAGCAACTTTAGCGCCAGAAGAGTCGCTAAACCAACGTACATCAGCACTTTCAAATAATCATCCATGTCATTTCCAAAGAGTTAAAAAAGGTTGTTGCATGAATGATTTTAAGCACAAAAAAATCGATACCAAGGTCAAAAGCACTGCTATTTAGCGTTTTGCTAAAAAAGTTTTTACGATTTTGTCCAATAAACATACAAAAGCTTGACATGTAGGACTTTAAGTCCTATACTTATAAATGAAGGCCGGTCAATCTGACAAGGCCAAACCCGGAGAAAAAGCATGAATCCCTCTGATGAAAAAATCGTCTCTCAAGCCCTCAACATTCTGTCGCAAGCCTTGCGTCAACCCGGTGCAGTAATTTCGTCACCAGAGGCTGTAAAACAGTTTCTAACTTTGAAGCTGGCCCAAGAGCAACGCGAAATATTCGGTGTGCTTTGGCTCAACGTCCAAAACGCCGTCATTGCAACCGATGACATGTTTTTTGGCACGCTGACATCGGCTGCCGTCTACCCTCGTGAAGTAGTTAAAACTGCACTGCAATGCAACGCCGCAGCGATGATCTGCTACCACAACCATCCTAGCGGCCGTGCTGAACCTAGCGAGGCAGATAGACGCATTACCGCCACTCTCGAAGCTGCCCTGGCCTTAGTCGATGTGCGCTTGCTTGATCACATCATCGTAGGCGGCATGAAAACCTACTCATTCGCGGAAAGCGGATTAATTTAAGGAGAAAATCATGTCCGAAACACAAGCGCAATATCGTGTTTCGGGCCTTTCCGAAGGCCCGAAACCGGCATCGTTACTGCCATTTAGCGACCCAGATTTCAAACCGCCAACCCACATTGACATTCGTGCTGTGACTCAGCGTTTTGGTCTAACTGGCACCGATCTGGCAAGGCTCACAGGCGTACTGCCGCGCACAGTACGTAAATGGCTAGCGCCACCAGATATTGCCAATCATTCCCCTATGCCGTATGCCGCATGGCGCTTGTTGTTGATTGAATCAAGTCTTGCTCGACCAGGTCCAATGCCAGCGGTTGAAAATGAATAGGCAGCACAAATTTCAGCCCCTCTTATCTGGGAGCTGGTTTTTTAGGTGGTTGCACACTGGGGACGAGCCCGCCGCGCCGTCACGAGAGTGCGGCGGGTTTCGGCTGGCATATTTCGTGAGCAGGTGCCCGAAGCCCTGTCGCTTGCGGCAGGGTGAGGCGGTAGGAGCCGGCGCGGTAGCGCTTGCCGCAGGCAACTCCGTAACCCGCCGAAGGTCTGCGAAACGCTTACATACGTTTGATCATTTTCCATATGCATTTTAGTCTTTCTTGTGCGGCAAAGCCGCAGTCAATTTTTATATTTTGCAACTATCAGTGGAGTTGAGGAAAACCTAGTTATCCCCAAAATTTGGAGCTTTTGTTGTTGGTTTTTTACCTTTTAAGATCTTAAAAGCTTTTAAGACCTTTTCGGTGGCCGCAAAGCCAACGCTGGCGCGGGTTCCAGGGTTCATTAACGGACAGATTTCCGGTATTAAAGGACAGATTTCCGGTGTTTTTCGGGCTATTAGCGGACAGATTTCCGGTATTAAAGGACAGATTTCCGGTGTTTAAAAGTCGATTTCCAGCTTTTTACTTGCTCCTGAAAGGTTCGCGACGCATACCAAAAGTTACAAGTCTATTTTTACCTGCAATCTTTAATTTTTGCACTCCAATAAAAGGACAGATTTCCGGTATTAACGGACATGTTTTGACATGTCCGTTAATCTTTGATAGCATTTCCTAAAATCAACCTGAAAGGCATTTGTGTCCATCAAAACAAGGCAACATGCTAATACTGACTTAGTCGTCGTTAAATCCAATCGGCTTGTCGAAGCCTGTTATCGACTGGACTTGATGGAGCTTCGTGTTGTGATGCTCGCCGTTGTGATCGCACGCGAGTTAGATGTTTTGACAGAAGGACCGGACCGAAATGACTGCAAGCCTTTTAAAATCAGCGTGAAGCGCTTTGCGGAGTTCTTCCCGATGGAAGAGCATTCTATTTACGGTCAAGTCAAAAAAGCGGTGCAATCGCTTCACAGAAAAGTTATCAGCTACGTTGAAGTAATGGAGCGTGACGAGGTGCTGCGGGAAGTACATTGGTTTGAAATGGCTGGTTATAGCAAACAAAAAGCGTATGTCGATTTGCAATTTAGTCGCTCCGTCATACCCTTCATTTCGCGACTCACCGAAGAATTTACTGAATACAGGCTTGAGAAAATCGGTGTACTCACAAGCGCTCACGCTGTGCGACTGTACGAGATGCTTTTTCAATATTTGCGAGCGGGCAGCCGAGAAATTCAAATAACTTGGCTGAAAAAAACACTAGGGCTAGAGGGTGAATATAAGTCTGTAACTGACTTTAAAAAACGTGTGATTGGCCCAGCTGTAATGCAAATTAATGGATTAACTGACTTAGAAGTTTCTTACATCAACATAAAATCAGGGCGCGATGTAGTCGCCTTTAATTTTACGATTCGTATGAAGCCAGAGCACCGCGCAAAGCTTAAAGCTGAGCCTGTTACTAAGCTTTTCAGTTCACAGGGGCGACCTGGTGAAGACCGCGATACGGTTTACAGTCGGATAGTAGCCGAGCGTAAAACGGCAAAGATCACGTCGAAAACAGCAGGAAAAAATTTCGTCACACATACCTTACCTGCATCGGAACCACTGCAATTCTCATTGCCTGGCACAATTGAAGAGGCTGAGAAAGTGAAACCCAACCCATCAAATCCAACTGTCGTTGCAGCTCGCGCTGAGGTGCGAGCTGCGCTGAAGACGCGTACGGCAAAGGTCTAGGTAGCATTGAGCGCGTCCTGAGCAACCTTGCGACGCATCAACACGTGTAGAAGGTAAAATTTAGTCATGCAGAAACTTGGTGGATGGGAAAGATTGTCAATAGTGGCTTTTGTGAGCTGGCTTATTTTTTCCACCGTCATTTATTTCTTTGCACTTGACAGTACTTCAACTTTACTGAGCACTATTCCAAAATTTGCACTTGAACATGGATTTCGTTGGATACCTTTTTTAGATGTGACTGGTAAGCCTGAGGTAAATAAGTTTGGCGATAGTGTAGTTACTGTCGCATTTAGCCCTGCAGGTTTTGCTTCGTTTTTAGTTGGGCCGCCTCTCCTCGCATATGGATTTTTTCTCATCGTTCGCTGGGTAGGTGCAGGATTCCGCCGCCAAAAATCTTAACATTGCAATTAAGAAAACGCATCTGTTTTGTATGTCCGAAACCGACCGTTTTCGTACTCCATGCAATATGCATGTACTGAAGTAAGGTTGTGATAGTTCCGTACATACCTTATTATTCGTACATCAATTTCGTACGAATAATAGGAAACATTAGTATGTCACGCACTTTTGCATATTGCCGCGTATCAACCTCTGACCAGAGCACCGAAAATCAAATTCATGAAATCGATACTGCAGGTTTCAGCGTTACCAAAGCCCGCACTGTCGTTGAAACGGTTTCAGGAAGCGTAGCTGCACGAGAGCGAGGGGGATTTTCTAAGCTGCTGGACCGGCTTGAAGCTGGCGACGTGCTCATCGTCACAAAGCTAGACCGCTTGGGCCGCAATGCAATGGACGTGCGCGCTACAGTTGAGCATCTTGAGATGATGGGCGTACGCGTGCATTGCCTGGCCCTTGGCGGCGTCGATCTAACAAGTCCGGCCGGCAAGATGACAATGCAAGTTATCAACGCTGTCGCTGAGTTTGAACGTGACCTGCTAATCGAGCGCACGAACAGCGGCATCAAGCGCGCCAGGTTGGAAGGAAAAAGGTTTGGTCGACCGCCGGCACTAAATGAAGCGCAGAAAAGTGAGGTGCTGCGCCTGCTGTCCAGTGGTACGCCGGTCGCCCAGTTAGCCCGACAATTCGATACAACACGTCAGACCATCATGCGGATCCGCGCAGCATAAAAAAGCCGCTTGCATCGACCGCTACAGGTCGTTTCGCAGACCTTCGGCGGGTTACGGAGTTGCCACAAGCGGCAAGCGCTACCGCGCCGGCTCCTACCGCCTCACCCTGCCGCAAGCGACAGGGCTTCGGGCACCTGCTCACGAAATACGCCAGCCGAAACCCGCCGCACTCTCGTGACGGCGCGGCCGGCTCGGCCTCTACATGCAACCACCAAAAAACCGGCCTGCAGATAAGGGGTCAGCGAATGTGTACCCGATGTGACTTTCTGAAATAGCGGCGACGTTGTTGAAATTACTGCGACACAGACTTTTCCGAGAAGGGAGCTTTGGTGCGGCAGACGTACGAGCCTGGCATGAGCGTTTCGCTTGTGTCGCGCCAGCATGGTGTAGCTGCCAGTGTGAATCGCCCCGGGTATGAACTGACCCCCAAAAGTTGGACGGTTTAGCTTTAACAGCGTGCTGCCTGTAGGCGATATTCGACTGGACTCATGCCGTCAAGCTTTGATTTGATACGGTGCCGGTTGTAGTAGTTAATGTAATTTTTTAACCCGGCGTTTAGTTGCTCAACATCCGCGAAGTCAGAGAGATAGAAATACTCGGCTTTCAAGGTGGCGAAGAAGCTCTCCATGGCCGCGTTGTCGAAGCAATTTCCTTTTCGCGACATACTTTGCTTCATTCTATATCGCGCCAAGGCCGCTCGATACGGTTGCATCCGGTAGTGCCAGCCTTGGTCGGAATAAAGCAGAAGCCCGTCTGTTGCCTTGCATTTCTTTACAGCTTTCTTCAGCATGTTCATTACCAGCGAGAAATCAGGCCGATGGCTGGTCTGGTAAGCCACGATTTCTCCATTGTAGAGGTCCATAATGGGGGACAGGCACAGCCTCTTCCCGGCCACACCGAATTCTGTCACGTCAGTGACCCACTTCCGATTCGCTTGTGATGCTGTGAACTCGCGATTTAAGAAGTTATCCAACCAATATCGCTGCAAAATTTTGCGGCAACATAGAACAAACTCATGGCCACCACGATCACCGCTTTTAGCAAACTACTCGACGAACTCACCGAAGCTACCCGCACAAATCGCGACAAGGGTACGCAGTTCGAACTCCTGATTGCGAATTATCTGAAAACCGACCCGCAATATGCTGATCGACTCAGCGATGTATGGTTATGGGGCGAATGGCCTGGCCGCTGGGGTGGCGATGATGGTATTGACCTCGTTGCCCGTGAGCACGGTACGGGGGACTATTGGGCGATTCAATGCAAATTTTTTGATGCGTCGCACTCACTGCAAAAATCCGATATAGATTCCTTTTTTACCGCCTCCGGCAAACACTTTACCGATAATGAAGGGCAACACAGTTTCAGCAACCGTCTACTCGTATGCACAACCGACAAATGGAGCGCTAAAGCCGAAGAGGCTTTGACCGGCCAGACCATTCCGGTAACACGTCTCTGGTTTAAAGATTTGGCGGACAGTCCGATAGACTGGTCACAGTTCAGCCTATCGAACATTAAGGATATCCACCTCAAAAAGAAAAAAGAACCGAGAGACCATCAAAGCGAAGCTATCGGACTTGTCACCGAAGGCTTCGCCACCAGTGATCGAGGCAAGCTCATCATGGCTTGTGGCACCGGGAAAACCTTTACGGCCTTGCGTTTGGCCGAACAACTCACTCCAGCCAATGGTCGCATTCTGTTCCTCGCGCCGTCGATTTCACTTGTCGCGCAATCCTTGCGTGAGTGGACAGCGGAAGCACAAACGCCGATTCATGCCTTTGTTGTGTGTTCTGATTCCAAAGTCGGTAAAGACGAAGAAGACATCCGCACGCACGACCTAGCCTACCCCGCGACCACGAACGCGCGCAAGCTAGCGGCAGCGGCGCAGGCGGTTAGCACGGACCGGCGCACCGTGGTTTTTTCCACCTACCAGTCGATTCAGGTAGTCGCCGATGCACAGAAACAAGGGTTTAGCGAATTCGACATCATTATTTGCGACGAAGCGCACCGCACCACCGGGCTAACGCTGCCGGGTGAAGACGACTCTGAATTCAACAAGGTGCATCACAACCACATTGTTCGTGCCAAGAAGCGCCTTTACATGACCGCCACGCCGCGCATCTATGCTGATGCTTCAAAAACAAAAGCCGGCAAGAGTGATGCCGTACTGTATTCGATGGATGACGTGGATACCTACGGACCCGAGTTCTACCGCTTGGGTTTCGGCAAGGCAGTCACCAAGGATTTGCTTTCTGAATATAAGGTGCTGATTGTCGCCGTCGACGAAAACAAGATGGCTAATTTGGCAAATTCGTTTAACAATGCCTACAAAATCGACGGTAAGACGGCGATTGATATTCGTTTTGCCACCAAAATCATCGGCAGTTGGAAAGGGCTATCCAAGCAGGGATTGAAGCTGGTTGGCGACGATGGTCAAGAGGAACTCATCACTGAAGATATTGCCCCGATGCGACGCGCCGTTGCCTTTTCGAGAACAATCAAAGATTCAAGGCAGACCACCGATATTTTCGGAAAATTGGTTAGCCTTTATCAGCAGTCGCACACGGAGGGTGTAGAGGGCGGTTTGTCCCGCTGCACGCTTGATCATGTAGACGGTGGCATGAATGCTCTAAAACGACAAACCGCGCTTGATTGGCTTAAAGGCAATTTAGACAAAGGCGAGTGTCGTATCCTTTCAAATGCCCGCTGTTTGTCCGAAGGTATCGATGTTCCTGCGCTCGATGCAGTGGTGTTTTTCGACACCCGTGAATCCATTGTGGACATCGTGCAGTCGGTAGGTCGCGTCATGCGCAAGAGCGAGGGCAAGAAATACGGATACATCATCCTGCCGGTCTGCATTCCGTCTGAGAAGGTCAAGGATTACAATAGTTATATAGATGGAAACCCGCAGTTCAAAGGTATCTGGAAAGTCATTAAAGCACTTCGGGCTCACGATGAATCACTGGTCGACGAAGCGGAGTTCCGGCGCAAGATCAAGGTTATTGGTGGCGGGGGTGGTGGCGGAGAAGGTGGTGGTGGCGAGGGTGGCGGCAATCTGCCGTTAGACTTTCCTGAGCTGCCCGTCGATGACATCTCGGATGCCGTTTATGCCGCCATCCCGAAAAAGTTGGGCGACCGTGAATACTGGAGTGAATGGGCCAAGAGCGTCGCACAGATCGCTGAACGGTTGATAGAGCGCATCCGCAGCCTACTGGTCAACCCAACGGCACGGCGTGCTTTCGATGATTTTCTGAAAGGGCTGCGCGACAACCTGAACCCTGCCGTCAGTGAATCCGAAGCCATTGAAATGCTGGCCCAGCACATCATCACCCGCCCGGTGTTTGAGGCGCTGTTTGAGGGCTATTCCTTCACCCAAAACAATGCCGTGTCCAAGGCCATGCAAGCCGTTATCGAGATCATGGACGATCACGCGGTCAGCAGCGAAACCGAAAGTCTGGAAAAGTTTTACACCAATATTCGCGAGCGTGTCGGTCTGGCAAAAAGCGACAAGTCGCGTCAGGACATCATCCGCAACCTGTACGACACGTTTTTCAATAACGCTTTCCCGCGCATGGCCGAGCGCCTGGGCATTGTTTACACGCCGGTCGAGGTAGTCGATTTCATCATTTACAGCACCGAGGCAGCGCTGCGCAAGCACTTCCGCACTGGCCTGACCGACAAGGGTGTTCAGATCGTTGACCCGTTCACCGGCACGGGCACCTTTATCGTCCGCCTGTTGCAGTCCGGCCTGATCAAGCCAGAAGACCTGGCGCACAAGTACCAGCATGAGCTGCACGCCAATGAATTGGTCTTGCTGGCCTACTACATTGCCGCCATCAATATCGAAAGCAGCTATCACGCCCTGGCCAATGAATACCGGTCATTTGAGGGCATCGTGCTGACCGACACTTTTCAAATGGGGGAGAACGACAAGCAGCAAGGTTTTGAAGGGTTTTCGCCGGAGAACAGCAAGCGGGTTAATCGGCAACGGCAGCAGGAGATTCATGTCGTTATTAGCAACCCACCTTATTCAGCGCAGCAGGATAGCCAGAACGACAACAACCAGAACATCGGCTATCCATCGCTTGACGGGCGAATTCGAGATACCTACGCCGTTCAATCAAACGCCGCCAACAAGAAGAATCTCTACGACTCCTACATTCGGGCTATCCGCTGGGCATCGGACCGTATCCCTGAAAAGGGCATCGTGGCCTTTGTCACCAATGGCTCGTTTCTCGATGCCAACAACATGGACGGCTTGCGCAAGTGTCTGACTGCGGAGTTCAGCCACCTGTATATTTTCAATCTCCGAGGAAACGCCCGCAGCCAGGGTGAGGAACGTCGCAAGGAAGCTGGCGGCATTTTCGGTGAGGGCTCACGCACCCCGGTTGCCATCACGCTGATGGTCAAAGACCCGGCCCACACTGGCCCCTGCGAGCTGCACTATCACGACATTGGAGACTACCTCAGCCGCGAGGAAAAGCTGGCCATCATTGAAGGCTTTGGCAGCATTGACGGGATGAGCTGGCAAACCTTGGTTCCCAATGCCGAGGGAGATTGGGCAGAGCAGCGTGATCCGGCGTTTGACGCCTTTACGCAGCTTGGCAATAAGGACGACACGGCGGCCAACACGATTTTCTCAACGTACTCACTGGGTGTCGGAACGAATCGTGATGCTTGGGTTTACAACTTTTCAAACGAAGCAGTCGCAGGCAATATGAAACGCATGACCGACTTTTACAACGGTGAAGTTGAAAGATATGCCAGTGCCTGCAAGACCATGAAAAAAGATCAATGGCCAAAGCTCGAAGATTACGTGAGTGCCGACCCAAAGAAGATCAGTTGGTCAAGTAGTTTGCTGCCGAACGTCGGTCGTGGTCGTGTTGCCGTCTTTGATGCTGCTAAATTGGTTCAAACGGCTTACCGGCCATACAGCAAGCAATGGCTGTATTTCGATGGGATGATGAATCATCGTGTTGGGCAATGGCCAGTCTTACTACCGACACACCACCATCAAAACTTGGTAATTTCAGCGGCTGGTATTGGTGCGTCAAAAGCATTTTCAGCACTGGCAACCAAGACACTGCCTGATCTGGAAATGATTTCAAAGGGCCAATGTTTCCCCCTTTACTGGTACGAAAAGCCAGGAGACAAGCGCAAACCGACTGGCGACATGTTTGCCACGGACGGCACGCCAGACGCTGACGGCTACATTCGCCGCGACGCTATCACCGACTGGGCGCTATCGACCTTCCGCGACCACTACGCCGACCCGGCCATCGTCAAGGAAGACATCTTCTGGTACGTCTATGGCATCTTGCATTCACCGGAATACAAGCGCCGTTTCGCCACCGACCTGAAAAGGATGTTGCCGCGTATTCCCTTCGCTGAAAACTTCCGCGCCTTCTGTGATGCTGGCCGGGCGCTGGGCACATGGCACCTGGGCTATGAGTCGGTCGAACCCTATCCAGTGATCGAGGAAAACACGCGCCTGGTGATGGAACCCGGTGACTACCGCGTGAATAAGATGACTTTCGGCAAAAAGGAAGGCAAGCCTGACAAGACCGTGATCGCCTACAACGACCACTTGACCCTGCGTGGCATTCCAATGGAAACCTATGACTACATTGTGAATGGTAAACCTGCAATCGAATGGATTATGGAACGTTACGCCCAAACCACAGACAGAGACAGTGGCATTAAAAATGATCCGAATGCCTGGTCAGCCGACCATCGCTACATCGTCGATCTGATCAAACGCATCGTGCGTGTGAGCATCGAAAGTGTAAAGATCGTGAGTGGATTGCCAGGATTGAATGAGTCCGTGTGCAATGAATGAAATTCGGAAATTCGTCGTGCTAAATTTGAAGGCTGCGACGTAGGACAGATTAAGCGGATGAGGAGTGGATGATGTCGGATTTGAATATTAAAACGACACCGAAAAGCTTTGTGCTGTCGCTACATAATATCGGAAATGCACTGCGGCGAACAAAGCTTCCCGCGCTCATGCCGTTGTTGCCACATCGTGATGCTATGCGCATTGCCAATATTGTATAGAGCAGCAAGTTTGCGGCAGGACAAATTCTCAGCCACGAGGCGGTGCAACACTTCCAGCTTGAACTCGCGCGTATGCCGACCGCGCTGACGAACAAGGCCGGCACTGCCATGATGATGGTATGCGCCAACCCATTTCCTGACCAGGCTGTCGGCGATGCTGTACTTGGCAGCAAGGAGTTTGTAACCGCCCTTGCCAGAAAGATACGCACGAACTATTTTCTGTTTGAAACTAAGGTCGAACGTCCTCATGAAACCTCCAAGGTTGTGTCCAACTCTTGGGGGTCAGTTCATTGCCGGTGC
>Ga0326733_1000087_pt1 | contig 32528 bp, 22 predicted proteins | sample 14_GP2_308_FD_207946 | JGI IMG/M metagenome (GOLD analysis project Ga0326733, IMG submission 207946) | Glacier ice microbial communities from Ngari, Tibet, China - 14_GP2_30.8 | ecosystem: Environmental > Aquatic > Freshwater > Ice > Glacier | place: China: Ngari, Tibet | collected 2018-07-17
AAAGTTTCTTTGATTAAAAATTACACAGAATTCAAATCACGGTGCTACATCATTTAGATGGCAAGCCGAAAAATGCTGAGGCGCGATTTCTTCGAGCAAGGGTTGCTCGACACTGCAGCGCGGCAGTGCGTGCGGACAGCGCGGATGGAAATGGCAGCCGGATGGCGGATGCAGCGGCGATGGTATTTCGCCTTTGACTGCGTAAAATTCAATCTTCTTCACTTCCAGCTTCGGCGCCGATGCGAGCAGCGCAATCGTGTACGGATGATTCGGCCTTGCAAATAATTCTGCTGTCGGCGACGACTCGACGATACGTCCCAGATACATGATGACAACACGATCTGACAGATGACGTACCACGCCGAGATCGTGGCTGATGAATAGATATGTCAGGTTCAATTCATCGCGCAGCTTGATGAACAGATTGAGGACTTGCGCCTGTATCGATACATCCAGTGCAGCCACCGCTTCATCGCAGACCAGCAGTTCCGGATTGACGGCAAGGGCGCGTGCAATGCCTATGCGCGCCCGTTGCCCACCAGAAAATTGATGCGGGAAGCGACGCGCCAAGGCCGGATCTAGATTCACTTTTTGCAAAAGCTGCGCGACGTATTCCTTCTGCTGTGCGGCAGGAATCATGCCGTGCGCAACGGGCGCTTCGCTGACGATATCCAGTATGCGCATGCGTGGATTGAGCGATGCATACGGATCCTGAAAAATCATTTGCATCGCCAATTGTTGTTGTAGACTTTGCGCAACGCTGAATGCGGCGAGGTCTGTGCCTTTCCACCAGCGCGTGCCGGATGACAAGGTATGCAAGCCCACCACCATGCGACCCAGCGTCGACTTACCGCAACCGGATTCACCAACCAATCCAACCACTTCGCCGGCATGAATAGTTATCGATACCTGATCGACTGCGTGCACGACTTCTGCCGTCTTTTTTGCGCCAAAAAAATTTGCAACTGTGGCGATAGCATCCAGCGGTTGGGTAAAACGCTTGCTGACGTTGCGTAACTCGAGCAATGGTTGCAGATGCGGAACTGGCTCAGTCATGATTCGCCTCAGCCACCAACTTTATGGCGTCTTGCATGGGATGAAAACAACGCAAAGTCCGCGCACCATCAGTTGATATAGGTGGCGTGTTTTCGCATACGGAAGTTGCGCGCTCGCAGCGTGTGCGGAATGCGCAACCGGATGGCAGGTTCAATAATGATGGCGTCATGCCTGCGATCTGCCGCAGCGGCTGTCCCGGCAGATTGCGCGATGGAGACGATGCGATCAAGCCATAGGTATAGGGATGCTGCGGCTGCCCGAGCACGTCTTGCACGGTACCGCTTTCTACTATTTTCCCCGCATACATTACGCATACGGCATCTGCCAAACCGGCAATTACGGAAAGATCGTGCGTGATCCAGATCAGCGCCGTGCCGGATTCACGACACAGCTTTTGCATCTCGTACAAAATTTGGCCCTGTATCGTTACATCAAGCGCGGTCGTCGGCTCATCGCAAATGATCAGGTCTGGCTTGTTTAACAAGGCAATCGCAATCGCGACGCGCTGCCGCATCCCGCCGGAAAATTGATGCGGATACGCAATCAGCCTTTCATCCGGCGAGGCGATACCGACGCGTACCAGCGCATCGCGCGCCATCTCCCTCGCTTCGCCTTTGCTGACCTTTTGATGCGCCAGCACGGCTTCTATCATTTGCGTATCGATGCGCAAGACCGGATTGAGCGTCATCATCGGATCTTGAAAAATCATCGCGATCCGATTGCCGCGTATGCGACGCATCGCTTGCGGCGACAAGTCACGCAGGTCCTGGTCCTTCAGCAGAATTTTTCCGCCTACGATTTTTCCGGGAGGATCGATGAGGCCCATGATGGAATACGCCGTCATCGATTTTCCCGAACCCGATTCACCAACCAGGCCCATGATCTGTCCGGGCGCAACCGAGAACGACACATCTTCCACCGCTTTCACAATGCCATCGCGTGCAGAGAAATGCATCTGCAGGTTTTGCACGGTCAAGGTAGGAACAATCTTCGTCATGGTCATTGTGTCTGCAGGCGCGGGTTCAATACATCGCGCAATTGATCGGCGACCAGATTAATAGCCACCACCGTCACCAACAATGCAATGCCGGGGAAAACGCTGATCCAGTATTTGCCGGACAGCATGTAGTCGAAGCCATTAGCAATCAACAAGCCTAGGGACGGTTCGGTAACCGACAAGCCTAATCCGAGAAACGACAAGGTCGCTTCCAGTGAAATCGCAGATGCCACCTGCAATGCGGCGATGACAATCAAGGGTGGCAAACAGTTCGGTAACAAATGGCGGAACACGATACGCAATGGCGACAGACCCAGCCCGCTCGCTGCTTCTATGTATTCCTTCTTGCGCTCGACCAATGCCGCGCTGCGTGCCGTGCGTGCGTAATATGCCCATTGCACCGCCACCAAAGCGATCACGATCTTGCTAGTACCCGGCCCCATCAATGCCAGCAGAATCAACGCCACCAGAATAGGTGGAAACGATAATTGAATATCCGCCGCACGCATGATCAAGCTTTCGACACGACCGCCAAAATAAGCGGCGAACAAACCCAAGGTCAAACCTATCAGTAATGCAATTGCCGTACTCACGACGCCAACAATGATGGAAATGCGCACGCCATACAAAATCGCCGACAGCATGTCGCGCCCCTGTTCATCGGTGCCGAGCAAGTAGGTTAATGTGTGATCGATATTCTGGCCGCCCGGTGCTAGGCGTGAATCCATGATGTCGATTTGTGTCAGGTCATACGGATTTTGCGGCGCGATGACAGATGCAAAAATCGCAGCCAACACAATCAAACACAAGGTGATGAATCCTGCTGTCGCAATCTTGCTGGAAAAGAAATTGCGAGTAAAACGCTTGAATGGCGTTTCCTCCGCAAACTCAGACTTCGTTGTTTCAGCTGATTCGATAACCGTATTCATCATCAGCCTTTCGCATCCGACAAACGCACGCGTGGGTCCAGAATTGAATACACGACATCGACAACCAGATTGATGAAGATGAACAGAACAACAATCAACATCAGGTAAGCGACGATCACCGGTCTGTCCAGTACGCGGATCGAATCGATGATTAGCTTGCCCATGCCCGGCCATGCAAAGACCGATTCAGTCACAATCGCAAACGCGATGATGGAGCCGAACTGCAACGCGATGACAGTGACAATCGGAATCAAAATATTCTTCAGCACGTGCACGCCTATGATGCGACCGTTGCGCAAACCCTTGGCGCGCGCAAACTTGACGTAGTCCTGCAGCAGCGCTTCTTGCGCGCCTGCGCGCGTCAGCCTTATGACTAATGCGATGTTGAACAAGGCGAGATTAAATGCAGGCAAGAGCAAATGCTGCAAACCATCCAGTGTCAGGAAGCTGACCGGCACGCCAAACAGCAATGTGGTTTCGCCGCGCCCGCCCGATGGTAGCCAACCAAGCTGCACCGCAAACACCATGATCAGCATCAGACCTACCCAGAATGTTGGCAAGGAAAACCCGAGGATGGAAACAGCCATGATGCTTTTTCCACTCCAGCTATTCGGACGCAAACCGGCCCACAAGCCCAGTGGAATGCCAAGAGCTATCGCGATGACGATGGCACAGATTGCCAGCTCGAGGGTTGCCGGCAAGCGTTCGAGGATCAGCCCCAATGCCGGCGTTCCGAATGAAAACGAGCGGCCGAGATCGCCGCTTAATGCCTGCTGAATAAAAATGAAGTATTGCTGCCACAGCGGCTTGTCGAGACCGAAGGCCGCGATCGTGCGCGCACGTTCCAACTGATCGGCATCGGGACTGAGCAACATGTCAATCGGATTGCCGATCGCATACACGCTAATAAAAACCAGCAAGGACATCACGGCCAGCACCAGGATACTTTGGGACAGACGGCGCAGGATGAAGTCGAGCATGATCAGTCCATGGTCATAACGACGAACTTACAAGCACGCGCGTAGAAGTCCTGCAGGTGCGATTGCACGCGGGGTTTATTCAGGGTGAAACTGATGTGCGAAGGTGAATTCATCGGTACGCGCAGTGTACTTCAAGCCTTTGCGCAACGCCCAGGTCGCATATTGATGATGCAAGGGCACGACCGCGTAATTCCTTAGCGCGAGAGCTGCTGCATCTTTGGCAAACACTTCGCGCTTGTTTTGATCGACCGACGACAGTGACGCGGCTATCAGTTTATCTACTGCTGGATTGCTGTACTTGCCCCAGTTCCACGAGCCCCAACCGCTTTCCGCATTCGGCGTGCCGACCAGAGTGCGCAAGCCGAAGTCGCCGGCCAATGTGCCCCAACCCAATAGCGACATACTGAATTCGCCGGTGCGCGCCTTGGAGAAATACACAGACAGGGGCAAGGTTTCTACCTTGGTCTGGATGCCGATACGATTCAAGAATTGCGCAACTGTCTGCACGACTTGTTCATCATTGATATAACGGTCATTCGGGCCATGTATTGTCAGTGTAAAGCCGTTGGGATAACCGGCTTGCGCCAGCAAATTCTTTGCGCCTTCGGGATCGTAGGCTTCCACTTTCAAGGCATCGTTATAGCCGAATATGCCGGGCGAAACGATATTTGATGCAGGCACTGCCAAACCTTCCATCGTGCGTTCAACCAAAGCTTGCCGATTGATCGCTTTCGAGATGGCCTGACGCACGCGCACATCGGCGAGTGGATTTTTAGGTAAAGGCTTGCCGGCTTTGTCGGTCACATAACGCGCAGGGCCAGCGGACTGATCCAACTCCCAGAAAATCGTGCGCCAGGATATTTTTTGCGCGAAGCTGAATTTTGCATTGTTCTTTAGACGCGATAAGTCTGCGGTCGGCACAGCTTCAATTGCATCGACGTCGCCGGATAACAAGGCAGCAAGACGCGGCGCAGAATTAGTGATGATGCGGAAGGTAACTTTGTCCCAATCCGATTTGCCGCCCCAATATTGATCGTTGCGCGCCACTTCAATCCGGTCGCCACGTTTAAAACTGATGAATTTATACGGGCCGGTTCCTATCAGCGCTTTACCGCTATTGAAGTCGTCTGTGCCGGCTTTATCTGCCGCTTTTTTCGATACGATGAATACCGCGCTCACATCCAGTGTCAACGGCCCGTAAGGTGCAGCAGTCGTCAGGCGCACGGTGTAAGGGTCAACAATTTTCTTGGCGACGATTTGCTTGGTGTATGCAGTAAACGGCCCTGGACTATTCGTCAGCTTGGCTGGTCTATCCATTGAAAAAATCACATCGTCTGCGGTGAAATCCGAACCGTCGTGAAACTTCACGCCGCGCCGCAATTTGAATTCCCACGTGGTCCCATCCACGGCACGCCACGACGTTGCGAGGCCGGGTACAAGCTTACCGTTTGCATCAACATTCAATAGTGCGTCGAAGATATGCGCAGAGAAGGCAACGTTGGGCGCGATATTCAAATAATGTGGATCTAGCGAAGACACGTCAGCAGATAACCCGATTTTCAAATCGGCCGCCAACGCAGAATGTGTCATCAGGCTCGCCGAGCAGGCAAGCGCGCCTACCAATGCCAGCGCAGATAAATTTTTTCGTTTAAAACCGAACATGAGGTGCCTTCAGAAAATCTGTTGGTGAAGCAAGCGATGATGGTTGCACTCAAGTATGCACGGCCGTCACAACGCGATGTTAGTCACCTCACCGACGAATGTAAATAATCCATTTCGGCTATGGATATTCCAAAAACTTACATTGACAAGCAAACATGGAACCATGGGTAGATGATAATCAGCCTTGGTCAATGCTCAGGTGAAGCTTGTTTGCTACCTTGCTTCTAACATGCCAATTGCAAGCTGCGGCGTGGAACCGACCTAACGCCCCCTGCACTATATAGTATTGCTGTTGTTCCAGATGGAGATTGCCATGTTGATCCGCTCGTTTGTACGCGCCTTTGCCGCACTGATGGCATTCAGCATGCCTGCGCGGTCCGAACCGCGATTCGATCTGCTTGGCAATGCCGCGCCATCTACTGCAGCCACACGCACTATCGTCATCACACCAGAAACCAAATGGGTCAATGTCGAAGGCGGCGAAGTCATCAACTTCGTTGTCGGCGACAAAGCCTTCGCGTGGGACTTCTACGTTGGGTCCACGGTATCTTCTCTTGATTTGAGCCGCGTAGCACCACCCGGCGTATTGGATCGACGCATCGAAGCCTATGTCTCACCAGATCCTAGATACATAGGCCGTTTTTAAGCAGGCTTGATAACGCATCGTCCGCCAAATCGCCACAGAGGAACATCATGAACATTGGTCAAGCAGCAAGCGCCTCCGGTATTTCCGCCAAGATGATCCGTCATTACGAATCGATCAATCTGATCAAGCAAAGCACGCGTACCGATGCTGGCTATCGTATTTATAACGACAGCGATTTACATACACTGCGCTTTATCAAACGCGGGCGCTTGCTGGGCTTCTCGCTGGATCGAATAAGAGATTTGCTTTCGCTGTGGAATGATACGCATCGCGCCAGCGCGGACGTAAAGGCAATTGCATTAACGCACGTCGCCGAACTTGAAAAGCGCATCAATGAGCTCAGCGAAATGCGCGATACCTTGCAACATCTGGCGCAATCATGCTCTGGCGATGCACGCGCCGATTGCCCTATTTTGCGCGGCCTGGCTCAAGACAATGATGACGCCAAAAGCGTTGCCTGCCATTAGCAAAAGTTTGCACTAAAGAGGCGCGCAAAAAAAACGAGTCGGTTCATCACCGCTCGCTCTTTTGTTTCCTCTGCTGAAGTCTAAACAGTCGTGCTACCAACAACCGGATAACCCACACCAACGCACACGACGGACCTTCGGGCCAGAACGATTGCAACATGAACTTGGTTTGGTGGGCTTCCAAATTGGCGCACACAGCATCAAACGCATCCGCAGAAAGCTTGACTTGCGCTGCAAGCAAAAGAAGAAGTTCACTGCGACGACGAACTCGCGCCACCACCTGCAGGTGGCGCCTACCTGCCACCTGCATTATTTTGTCAGCAGTACTATCGCAACCATATGGTTGCTTAACACCGTTGGTATCTACTTTTTCCGACCGACGTCACTATTTGCCTTATTTCTGTCTGAACGGTGGCTCCTTGGTCAGTATCCGATCCATAGCGACGCGTAACCATCCACCTTTCTGCCGCCGAGTCAACGCTTGCAATTCAAGCACAGCACGCGCTTCACTTATGCGCCGACTAATTAAGTCTTTGTAAATGCGATTTGCTTGCCGCCTACGGCGTACCGCATCTCCGGCATCCAAAAAGCTTTCAATTGCATCTAGTATTTTTTCTTTTAACCCAATGCTTCGCGTAACGCCAAACGCAGAACGGACATTTTCCATCTGGGTCTGCAGATTGACGGCGATCGCAGACAATTCTGCGCGCGGTCGTTCCTGCTGCCCTAATGACGACGCATTTAAAGTAGCCAGCGTAGTAGCGACTTTTTCTTCGCTAAGAAGTCCAAACTCCTGAAATCCGCCTAAGGCAGTGAAGCCACGGCGTTGCAAAGCCGGGTCACGCGACAAAAGATCGTCGCATGCTCGGTTACAGGTATCCCAAGCGAACCAGCGATAGACGAAATCAAGCCCGGTACCTTTGATGTTCTGCAGGCCCATGATGCGGTTATGAAAGCCAGGCGGCGTTGCGTCGCGAATGCTTGCAATCACTGCATCGCCCGTGGCATGGTAATCCTCGACAACGATTATCCTGCCTGTGAACCATTGCCACATTTGCTCCCTGAAACTTTGGTCCAATCCAGTTTCTGGTACGGTGCCGGCACCCTGGCATTTTTGCTCCAGCTGCCGGTATTCCCGCAACATTGTCACATCGCGCTCATGAAAAGCGAAGACTTCCTCGGCATGCGCTAATCCAAGCGGAGCCAACGCCTCGCGAAGCGCTTGCGGATTGCCGGCATGTTTCGCCAGCGATTCGGGTGCAGCGATCCCTTGCAGCATGACTTTCAACCGGGCACCGACATGCTCGTCGGTGCACACAATACGATAGTCGCGCGCGGTGGTCGCAAGTACCCCTGCGGCACCACCCTCTCCTCCCATCTGCGGCCATAAGCTTAGGCTTGGGGCATGATTTTTCCAAGTTTCACGCAGATAACCCTGTAGGCCGTCCAGATTGGAACCAATCAAAACATGAAAATCGGCACGGATATCCTGTATTAACACACCGGCAAATACTTGCGAGCGAGCAATACGATCGGCGCGGTTATTAACGACGGTGCTGATGATGACGCCCGGCTCATGTTCAGGGTCATACTTGTCAAAGCCAAGCCGCTTCCAGTTGCCGAGACTGCCGTAACGCTCGTTCGCCGACATGCCGTTGGAAAACTCCAGTCGGCGGCTACTGACGGAGGCCGGCACAAAGGTTTTAAGCACGCCAAGATCAGGCACCACGCGGTCAGCCATAGCCTTGACTGCAAAGTCGTAACCAATACCTAATTCCGCGCCGAGCGCTGCGACCAGTGCGATATTGTCTGGGTGCTCCTGATAAGAGAAACGATCCAAAATATCCGGCGCAATCAAGCCCGATTCTAACCAGCCCACCCCCTTGAGCTCGGTTTGCAACGCGTCTGCGGCAGTCTGCAAAATAGGCCGCATTTGTTCTTCAGTAGTGATTAAGACTTTCCGTTTTGGAATGAACTCAGTCATCACTTGCGGAATATTGATGCCGGCCGGCCCTTGCAAATCTTCATGGTCCGGGAAGGTGTTGGTCAAGGTGACATAGTCGTCGCGCATCCATGCACGCTGCAGCAGGCGCACGAATGCAGGCGTCAATGCCATGCACTCCCACAGAAACACTTCGCAGTTCAGACGGTTAGCCAGCCGCACCACGTTGTACTGTTCCCAAATACTTGCCTTGTCATAAGGACGAAATAAAAACATTTCGCGCAGTTCGCCTTGCGCAGGCGAATACAAGAACATGGCTTCGCAGCCACTTGTTTTACTCACTATCGAATAGCCCTGCGCATTGAACATTGCAGCCTTGAGCCGCTCCGTGCCTGACTTGCCCCGCGTGCCCCAGCCGCCGACTACCAGAGGAATGCTATTGCGGGCATGCCGCATGCAATAGTTGACCCAGATGTGGTGCCCGATAAAACCGGTAAGTGCCAGCCCGATAAAGATGCTTAAATCAAACAGCGTATTTTCATAGACTGAAAAAAAGTAATTCTGCACGCGGTTCGTCAGCTCCGGAATCGGGACTGCAACCAGTGCGGGAAAAAAACGGGCGACCGCCCCATCAAGCTGGGTGCCTGCGTAAGGTTGAAAACGAGTCTGAAAACCGAGCTCCGAGATCGTCCGCAGGTAGCTGGCCGGATGAACAGCGCTGCCCTCGATCCAATTGCGGGCATTGGCGAATTTTTCGAACTGGCGGGTGAGGGTTGTACGCGCGGCAAGCCGCTTGTTTAAGCCGTCAGGCGCTTTTACTTCGGTAACGCCTTCGGCTGTATATAAGCGCAAAGGTCCATCTGATGGATTCTCATCCAGCAGCGAAATTAACTCATCCACCAGCGGCAAGTAAGGTCGCCAACCGGCTTCGCTACCCATATGCAAAGGTTCGCCGGGCACCTTGGTTTGCGCCAGTTCGCTGAGGATGCCGGAAGGCGCCCGCACAGTGCCCCGAAAAATACGGCCTATCGTATGGCTAAAGGCTTCGCGCTTGTCAGGTGAAGGATGTTTCCACTCGTGCAGAAAACGCCAGAGCCGAAAGCCAAAACGATGGCCCCGCCATGCGCGCCAGCCGCTGCGCGTACGTTCCAGTCCGATGCCGTGATCGCGCTGTGCGAGGTAGGCGAGGGCTCGCCCTACCGTATCGGCGTCTTCGGAAATCGCCGGTGTTTTGTAAGCCTTCCCTGGCGCACAGTTCTTTGCAATCGAAACCAATTGCTCGACCAACGCTAGGGCTTGCGGATCGGCCTTGCATAGCAAGCGTTCGCGTGTTTCTGCAGCCCAGCGCCGCACCATCAACAAGGGGCATTCCACATGCAGGCGTTCGATCAATGGCATTAATGCCTCAAGCCAGTGCGCTTGCTTGTCTTCTTGCAACGCGGCAGCACCGTCTTCAGTCACTTTCAAGGCCACACGCAGCACGAACAGGTCTTGTTCCTGCTGCAGCGACCGGGTTAGCCAGAAAAGCGCGTCATCGAATAAGGTATTTTTTATCGCAAGGCGGGGCAACTGGAGCAGCGCCGAGGCGCGCACCTGAACCACCGAATCTTGCAAACCCAGCACTGGCCAGAATCGACGTACGGTGTCATCACTTGCATGGATCAGCGACTGTGCGACGCCTTGACGCACGAAGGGGCTTGGATCATCGACACCCGAGCCATAAAGTCGCTCAAGACTTGGATCGAGATACACGGCCGAACTTAACAGCTCGATTGCATAACGCCGCACGAACAAGTCGTCTTTACCCCCTCTTTCAATCAGCCGCTGCTCCAGCACGACTGCAAAACGGTCCGACGCAATCATCAATAGCAATAGCAAGGCTTCGCGCTGGATCCATACGTCGAGCCGCTTGTCCAGCGCAGCGCGATAAATATAGGCAGTCGTTGTATCGCGTATTGCATAGGATGCTAGGTCGGGAGGCAAGGTTTGCAGTGCTTGAGCCAACGCGCGGAAAGCTTCCGTCCGTACTCTGGAGTCGCCATCCCAGCCGATCAAAGGCAACATGGTCTCTTCCAGCCTTAAAGACGACCAAGCCGCGTTCTGATCCGTCATTTGCGCAAGATAACGAATCGCGAGCCTGCCCAAGGATTGTAGACAAGAGCTGAGCATGCGCTCTGCCTCGGATATTCGTATGCGAGCGCGGTCTTGTAAGGCATCCGCTCCAAACCAGCGCCGGAATGCACGTTCATCTCCGCGCAACTGGTAGTAGGAAGCTCCAAGCTCGCGCGCATAATCCATGATCATACGGCGGCGCTCGGGTTTAGAGCTGGCGACTGCATAGCGCCGGGTAAAATCGCCTTGTCCCTGGCGCAATGCAGTGATTTCCTGAATCAAACCCTCTATTCGGTACTGCAGATAATGCGCGGCAAGCCGCTCGAGGCGCTCACTATCGCGCGTGTCCTGCCGGGCCAGCCAAACCGGCCATTCATCGGCAAGCATGCTGACATGGCGCCGCTCAAGGCGCACCTCGTGCGGCCGCAAACCGTGGTTCAGTAATTCTGTCAGCGTCTTTTTTTCCTGCGCTTCCATCATTGCTCCTCAATTCGGTTCAGGGCAGTCGGAGCACGCCAGCTGCGAATCGATCGGAAGTCGAGTTCATTGGAAGCAAAATCGCGCAATTGCCTTCCTGGTCCCCAATGCCAGCGAAATTCGATGCCTCCCGAATGGCTGCCAATGTCAATATCCCGCCGCAAGTTTGCCAATAATTCCAGGCGTGATCCATCGCCGAGCCACCATTCATAGCTTGCGCCCAAGCGCCATTCCCGGCGGCTTGACTGCTCACTCCGGTCGCCATCGGCGCGGTAACGGATTACCTGCCTCCCCACCTCTACGATCACGGGCCCTAACAACTGGCGCCATTGCAATTCAGCCCCATAATTATCCGGCTGGGCGATATTGAGGTCGGGATTGCTGGTGGCGGACAAGCGAGCGGATAAATGCGTGTCGCGCCACGGCCGAAATGAGAGGGTATCGCTCACGCTTAGGGCGCGCTTATGCTGTTCGCGGTAAGAACTAAAAATATCGGTATCAACCCGCGAGCTGTCGCTGACGGAATCAAGATTCATGGCACGCGCGCTCAACTCAATCGTCGGCCTGTGTGACAGGATGGGCGTGATCATGCGGTCCTGCGAAGCAGCGATCCGACCGACCAGCGATGCGCCTATGCCGTCACGAGTATTCTGCGCAAATCCACTTACCGATGCATTCAGCGTAAAAGGCCACGGCAATGCAGCAGACCATTTTTGCAATCGTTCTCCCTCCACTCGAAATCCAATGACCGGCGAACCAGTTATGCGAAAGCGGGTGAATACGTCGACGAGGCGGCTTTCGGTTTCATCGTCACTTCGATGGCGCCAGCTTACTCCATGCTCAGTAAAGAGTTCCGGCACTGGCCCGCCCTCGGCGCCGATTGCCTCGATATCACGCCGGGCTGTAATGGCTGCTCTCACGCTCAAAGTACTATTGCGCTTCGCTTCCAGCGGCTCGGCATCGATGAATCGAACCTGTTTCGGGAGCGGCAGAGCCATGGACTGAGTCTGAGACAGAGGTTGCGACTGCGATTCAGCAATCCATTCTGCGGGGGCCTCAGGCACCGCAGACGGCCGATAGTTGTTGGGGCGCGGCACAGACGGTGCGTCATTCCCAGGGGTGGCTTGGCGCTGATAGATACGATAGAGCGTTTCGGCCTCGCCCCGCTGTGGCGGCAGCGTCAATGTGGAAACCGCTTCATTCACGAGCCGCTCCTCACTATGCACACCACTCTTATCGAGGCGGTCTATCCTGACCCAAGCCGGTCCGCCGAGTGTCACGCGCACTGGCTGCGCGGTAGTCGCTATATGCCAGTCGCGTGAAACCTTAAACTCCGGTTGTGCTGCACCGGCAAAGTGCACTCTCAGGAACTGATTGGCATAGGCTTTTTTGAGGAACACTGAAATTTGCTGCGCGCCTGCCGGCACTTTCACGAAAAACTTTGCATTCGTTTTGCCAGGTTCGAGAACCAGCTTGCGCAAGAGTTTGCCATTGCGCTCAATCACCGCGGTTACTGGCAAAGGCGCTGCGCCCGGCATGTCCTCAGAGCTGAGTTCGATGCTCAACTGACTTGAGGCCGGTTGCTCGAACACGAGTGTGGCGCGGGTATCTCCGCCGATCCGCACTTCGCTCGCGCGCAGAGACGCAAGCAGTACAGCGCGCATCCTCGCCGTTGGAGATTCTGGCGTTCCCTGCGCAACTTCTATCGGGCGCAGACCGGCACTGCGATCGACAGTGGGCAGCACTGCCCATCCGCTTCCGCTTGAAAGCTGCTCCCATTGTGTTCGGATTTCCTTGCTTGGATGTTCTTTGGCGATGGCAGAGCCGAGCGCGAGAGCGCGCGCTCTTTGTTCCGGGCGAGTATCCGATAGCCACAGCAGAATTTGCATCTGCTCCTTTGGATCGGCGGTCTGTTTTAGTGCGCCCTCGAAATCTCCTGAAGCCAGGCGGCTTGCAAGCGCGTCCGGAATGGCTCGCGGAATCGACAATCCTGGCCAGCTTATTTTTTCAAAGGACATAGTACGGGCAGTCAATGAGCCATCCGCGATCAAATGGCACCCATATCTATGGCCGCATGCCGGCGCAGCATTCAGTTTTACAGTCCAGCCCGCATGCGGATTGAAATGAGCAATACTGGGAGCAGGCATCACCGGCAGTTGCAACGCCGGTCTTTCCACCATCAGCCTTGCGACTATCGGCACTGGCCCGGCCTCGATACTCAGTTCATGCACCCCCGGCGGCAATGCAATCTCGCGAATGACAACCGCACCTGGAACCGTGGATCGTCCATCGAATTCCAGTCCGGGAGATGGCTGATTCTGGTGAAACGCCTGCAACCATAACTGTCCCGCAGCTTTGATGTGCAGCCGTCCAGTGAACAAGGAATCGATACTCTCGTGCAATGGCCGGGCTTCTACCCGAATGCGAGCCGGCCCCACGATGCGGGCGACCAATGGCTGCGCAGCGCTTGCACGCCACCATTTCGACCGTAGATTCAGCGCAATGCTGCGCATCGCCAAACCGCCATCATGGCGCACCAGCGTGACAGGTTCGTTTCGCCACAGTCGCATTCCCGGATGCGTACTTTGCCAATCGAGCCAGCTGTCAATTGCTTGGCTGTCTACGCTTGAATTGCCGTGCAAGGCAGTGGCGAGCGTATCGCCGCTTTGCAGAGCCTGGGTCCAATCCGCATGGCCACCCGCATCAAAATGACGCAGGGCTTGCGCAGTTTCGCCACTCGACAAGGCGCGTTGCGCGCTCCAGAAAGCGACATCTCGTTGCGAATCAAGCTGCTGTAACAGGGCATCAAATGTTTTCCAGCGCCTGCTACGGATTGCGCTTTGCAATAAGGCAGGAAGATCGCGCTCAGATGCAGAGAGCCCGGCTAGCAGCGCCATGGCTTCTTCACCGTCGGCAGCGAGCGTTTTGCTCAAACTGGCATACGCGGTTGAATCATCCACTGCGCGCGCCGCTGCAAACAAGTTTTGCATCGCGACATCGCCTTCGCGCGCATACAAGGCGTTCAATTCCACTTGCGCCGTACTTTTCAGAGCAAGATCATCACCGATCCAATGTGAGCGCAATAATCGTTCCCCGCCGAAGCGTTCGCCTGCCGCAAACAAAGCACTGGCCATTCCGCGCAGTGCATCCGCACGCTGCCTTATGTCCGGTGAACGCAGCGCAATTTGCCACAGTTCGACTGCGCGTACCGGATCACTCTCGCCCATGGCTTTCTCAGCAGCTTGCTTTGCACGCGCTTCATCCACTGGATTTTCAAAGGACGACGGCGGCGCGACATTGGCGACAAACTGCGCTCGGGCCGCAGCAAGCATGCGTTCCAGTGGCCGCAGTGCGTCTTGCTGTAACGCGCTGCCTGGGTGGTTCAACGAACGATGCTGCGCCAGCTCCGCAAGGTAATCATCGTCCAGAAAATATTCACTGCTCGCTCCCCATTGCACTGCAATAGGTACCGTATTTCCTGCGCTGCGGATGCTGATACTTTTCGTACCATGCGGCACTTCCCATCCCACGCTGGCGACATGCGCCAGCGGTGCGACTGCGCCGTTGCGGTCAGCATGCCCGCTGAGAGTGGAAGGCCATGCATCGTCCCGCGATAGATTCATGCCGCCGGGCACCGGCCGCAATTTTTCATCCGCCAATACCGGCATGCCCTGCTCCAGAATTTTTATGGTTCCATCGTCATGCCGGACTTCAATCGTGACTGCCGCCGCATCGATAGGTAGCAGTGCACGAACCCGCAGTGCATAAGAGACGAGCGGTAACGAAAAAAACACCGGCTTGTAGCCTATGCTGTGAAACAAGGCGACAGGCAGCGGCGCAGAGGCGGCAACACTACTAATAATGTGACTGCGCGGCGCTTCCAGCGGATCTTGCGGCAATTGAACGGCAATGGAGCGCGCTTCAATTTCGGTCGCGTTGACCGGCATCAGGTCCTGATATTGGAGAAATTGCCCGGCCAGCTCGTCGCCGGCAGTTTGCAGATTTTCCAATCCCGGTTGCGCAGCGGCCTCCCTCCTTAAGTGCTGACCAGCCAGCTGGCCTATATCGCGCCACTGATTGGACGTGGCCGCCGCAACGCTTTCTTGCTCGGCCTCCTCCAAACGGGTGTCGCTCGCTACGTCGCGCCAAGCATCCGGAAAATTTAGTGCGGGAAAAAGAAGATCCGGATCGCGCGCTGTGGCAGCGCGTAGTAGTACCGTATGGCTCATGCGAAGTTTCAACTGGTGCGCGCCGTCTGGTATATCAATCGCCACGCGCTCCTTTCTGCTGGCGGCGCGCCAAGCCCCATCGATGTTGACTGGTGCAAGGGCTTCCGGTCCGGTCGGCTGGCGTATGGTCCGCACCCTCAGACCGTTAATCTGGGCATCCATTGCCAGCACGGCATTTTCAGGTGTTGCTTGTTCCTGCAAACGGTATTCCACAAGCACTCGGTCCCGGCCTGTGACAGGCAGTTGGATTTCCTGCCCTGCGTGGATGCGTGTGTAAGTCTGCGCAGCTGCTTCATCGGCACGACGCACTTGGACTTTCTCACCTGGCAGCGCCAATGCATGCCTGTATGTGACGGCCGCATCCGGCGTTTGCACCTGTCCCAGAAAAAGAGCGAGGTGTTGCACTTTTTCAGATCCGCCGGCGCGACGCAGATGAATCACAGTGGGATGCGGGGTAATTGTCTTTAGCAGCCAGGAGCTGCCATCCGTTCCTTCGAGAAGCGCCCGTTCGACCGCCAAGCCAGTGCCGTTCGATTCTAATAGTTGCGGAGGCTCCCGCGAGCCATTTGGCTCTGCCACGATGCGCAACAGCGCATGTGCAGGCACATGAATCGCCACTCCCTCGGTGCCTGAGAGCTCGACCACATGCCACCCGCGCCGCTTGTCTAAAGACGGCGCCTTTCCAGCGAACCAGTAAGGCGTCCCCTTGATATTCTCCCAGCGCAATGCAGAGAGGGCATTGCTGCGCGCCGCTTCCAACCCGTCTATGGCAGCATAAGCAGGCGTTCCGGCGATGACACCCGCCTCCATCAGGCACAACAATAAGGCATGTTGCACAACCCGATGCTTCATTGGGTTCCGCCTAGGCACTCAAACATGGCGCGACGCTGACCAGAATTTTCAGCGAGGTCTTCTCGCAGCGACATCGCCAACTCGACATGCACAAACCCTTCATAGCCGCTTCGGCGCATTGCACGGACTATGCTATTGGTTGTGCCACCCAGCTCCAGCACATCGACGCCATAGAGCCGTGTTTCCTCTTCCACTTTTCGTTTCATGCACTGCACAGCGTGCTTCAATTCACTTGATGGGTTTTTATGCCCGGCACTGATTATGGCTTCACTCTCGGCAGCCGCACTGGAGCGTCTTTTATCTCCATCAAAGCCGTGCAGCTGAAGAATTTTTTCCGAAGGGTGAACTTGCGCAAAGGCTTGCGAAAACGCGATCAGATAAGTTGCATCCAAATGCGCCAGGTCAGCCGTCCTGCGTGGCACCGTGTTCCAAGCCAATGCGCGCGGCAAACCGTCGCGTGCATATTTCAGCAGAATTTGACCGGTCAATCCATCGCTGGGCACATGCGGCGCTTGCAATGCATGCCTTCCGCGGTTGGAAAATGCGAATAAGCCGCGTCCTTTGCGCTGATCGCTCTTTTCGCTAATGATTGACCAAGTGGCGGGTCCGATAATATGACTATGCACTTCCCAACCCATGCCCTGCGCTTCACTGGCAACTGCCTGTGCCGACTCCCCGCGCAGCAAGCGAACGAATAGACGCTGTGCCGCGCTTAGTTCGCGTGGCGTAGGTTCTGCATACTGGACTGATTTTGCATCCTTCCATGCATCTGAATACGCTTGTTCCAGCATCCCCTTGCCTGCGGCAGGCATAGCGGCAATCATCAGCCCTGCAGCCAGCCCTGCGATTTTATTTGGTTTATTCAGCATTTCCGTTGCTCTCCAAAATTAGTTTCGGCATTGCGGACAGACCCGCAGTGATTCGTGACACCGTCACCCAGCCGCTGCCTTGCGGCGTAAGCGTGATGCGATAGTTTCCGCGCGGAGCGGCTTTGGGAAATGGAATGTAGAACGCTTGTCCGGCATCGGTTTTCTCGCCATCGGTCTCCGCGATCGGTAGCGCAAATTCGCCGCTGGGACGTACATCATGCACCCGCTCGGTGAACAGCCAGCCAGGGAACGGCCCGATGCTTTGTTTTGCATTGGGCGCAGTAATCTGAACCTTTACTTTCATGCGCGATGCGGCTCCCGCCGGACGGAACAGGCGCACTGCGACAAATTCTTCGTCCAGGGAGGTGCGCTCGACCTCAAAACTCAAGGCTTTGTCAAACCGGTAGGCAGACCGCTTTACCCATGAATCGCCTTTGGCAACATGATTGGCATACCAACCCAGATTCGTATCGCTTTCAATTCGAATGTGATGCCTGCCGGGCTGGAGGCTGGGCACAGCAACTTCGCCGGCAATGCCGGACGCTGCACCAGTCGTCCACTGTTGGCCGTCGATGAACAAGACATAGCGGAAACTCCGAGGACGGTCGGATGTCCAGGCGAGGCGGGGTGCAACACCGGTTCGGCCGGGCTCAGCTATGAAATGAACATACCCGTTCACCGAAATTGGCCTGTATGTGCTCGACACTGCCGACATTCGATCCGGCACGCCTTCTTCACGCGGCGCAAGAAACACGCGCGCGGCGCCTTTGTTCACCGGATTAAAGTCTTCCCACTGATAGCGCCCGCTCGTCAAGTCTGGACGATCTTCCGGCAGTCGTTCCTGAATCGTCAGCAAACGCGTGGCCCCATTCAAAATCCGTGCTTCATGGTCAACCGGCTGCAGAGGGAACCAGGCTGGAATCGCGGTCTCCGAAGCTTCCGGTGTCGTCGTGTCTTCCGGTGTGCGTATCACGCGCGCCAAGTCGCTCGGTCTGGAATACGCATTCACCAGAACGGGATCGGCTGAAGTAATTCGCATGCGCTGCGCGTTCACCGGTATCTTGAAAAATGCATCCACCGGATCAGACAAGCTTGAGCCCTGGTTCAACGGCCACAGCGCATCGTACTGAGATACATTAGCTTGCATCGAAAGCGGTATGGTATGGATCACGCCGCCATCTTCGCCAATTAAGTCAACCCGCGCCGGGAGATTGATAGGCGACTTTCCATCGCTGCCGATACCGCGCAGCACCAGCCTTATGGGTGTTGGCACATTGCCCGCATGGTTTATAACAAATTCCACAGGCGCCTGATCTTGCGCCGGCCAAGTGCGAAAGTATTGAACTGGCGGCGTGATATCTTTCTCTACACCGTTTTCATTTATCCAAATGTGCACCGACGCGGCGCGGCTGGCATTCATCTCCAACCACCCTCCCTTAAACTCGGATCGCATCTCGAAGCGACCGCTATTCCAGAGATGCGTCGAGGATCTTCGCTGGAAGGCGCTGTGCCCGGCCCAGCGCACAGTCACCTTCGCCGGGAATTCTTCCAGATCATTTATAGCCTCGAGAACGATGCGCACCTTGCCACCTTTTTCAGGCAGCTGCGCGGTCACCAAGTGGCCCGGCCCCGCCAATAGTGCAGGAGGGGTAACTGGCTCAATTGCCGCGCCCAGGTCATCATTGCGCAATACGTAAATATCACGTTCTTCGACATCGCCAGCTGGGCTGATCGGTAGCCAGCGCGATGCAAGCAGGTTATTGCGCTCCTGCTCGATCAATAATTCAGGGGGAAATACGTTGCCGGAGGCAAGCTTTTGCTGCTGCTGGTCGTTTAATCTTTTCCAGGCTATCTCGGCACTGCGCTGAGATAGCGGGGTCGGAACAGCCACCCGTACCAGCACGTCTGCAATATCCGGGTCGGCGCTTAACAAACGGATCCGCAGGCGCGCAGGGTATGCTGCCCCGGCAAAATCCAGCCTTAAATTAGCAGCCGGCAAAGGCGCCGGCGCATTTTCCCGAATATAGAATGAGCCGGTTCCCTGCCCTCCGCCGGGCATCTCGCTTTCCACCAGGTCACGGCGAAAATGATGCTCGCGCCGCCGTATGACTTCACCACCCGAACTCAATTCTTCGATCTCTAGTGCGTACTGCCAACGTCTCGCTGGATTGACACGGCGTTGACTGCGCAAGGTGTCGATGGATTTGAGATTCGCATTGCTCATGATGCGAACCATATTGGCAGAAGCCGGCAACGCATATTCAATGAAATTTCCATCGACCGACAACACGATTCCGCGATGCGGTTCGGCAATTTCAGTCATTGCGCGGAAGTTGGAGCTAACTTTCTGCTCCGGTTTGCGTTCTTTCCAATAATGGAGAACCAGGAAAGTCGCCATTATAAAAAGCAACAGCAAAGCGATGAGTTTATAAAACCGGCGCAAGCTCATTTGGCCACCATCCAGCGCGCACGCCGCGAGACAAAACCCGTGACATCTTCAGCGGAGAGTCTTCCCGGCGCCACAGCCACCTCATTGGTTTGCAAGTCAGTGCCAGGACGTAGCGACATAATTCCTTGTACGATAACTTCATCCTCAACTATCAAAAGGAAAGCACCGCGTGCACCGCTATCGTCAAGCCGCTCAAACCGCAGCTTTGGATAACGACGTTGCATCTCGGCCAACAGAACCACATCGCTGCTATCGACATACTGTTCTGCCAGCGCCTTTAAGTCGGCTGGTAGACGGGTCGTGCTCATTCGTCTTGCAGAAAGTTCGGCGCTGACATCTTTTTGCAGGACAGACATGCCAAGCGCAGCAAACTGACGCCGTGCGGCAATCACTGATTCCTCAGTAAGCTGACGGCGGGCCAGCGGCGAAACCCATAGCACGGCAAATTGTTTGTTGCGTGTCTGATTCATATACCACCCCTGCGGGCCCCCGGTCGCTTCATAACCTGCTGTATCGGCCGCACCACTGCCGACTCGGACACTCAATCCGCTTTGCTCCAATTCGTTAATTAGCGTGGAAGCAATATCAGTGAGCCGCGACTTGTCCACCGATGCAATATCAAACGCAAGCACAACATCTTCCTTTGGTGCAGGCCGGTCGGGAAGGATGCCAAAAGCACGCACCATGATAGCTGCGCCTGGCTCATCGCCCATTTCACGCAAACTAACTTGGTTTGCCAGCGTAAAAAGCGTCCGGTTACTGTTCTTCAGCACATCGGCTGTACCATCGGTGTTTGCATTGCTTGCAGCGCCAGGAATGATCAAGACGCGCGCGCGTAAGTCGTCGAACGTGCTTAATGCAATTTCCAGAGTGCCTGCTTCCTCGAGCGGGCGGGGGGATCCGATTACAAAGTTGGTTGCCATGCCAAGTCGGATTATGATCCACCCGCGATGCCAATCGCGATCGGCAAGCAGGAAATAACCGGCTCTTGCACTTGTCAGCCAGCGCACGTCCATTCCGAGACTGCTGCCGCTTAACGCAGCAACGGCAAACGCCGCCAATTCATCCTCGCTCGGCTCACTCTTATCGCTCATCGAAGCGGCCAGCGCCAGTAAGGGCGACAACACCTCGCGGTCGACACGAAGCAGCTCGTCTTGCCGCGGCGCATAGTAAGCGTTGCTGCCTGCCGCCGCTATTTTTTGCTCAGTGACAGTCTGACGCAGGAGTGACTGGATGCTTCCGTTTATTTGTTCACGCACTACTGGCACCTGATGCTGTGCGCCCAGTCGCAGGCGATTGAGATCTGATGGAGTCATCCATAATTCAGCAAAGTTGCCCGTCATGGTCTGGCGCTGCAGATTGCGCTCCGCATGTGGCGAAAAATCGATCTTGAGTGCTGAGGCGGCTTTTCCCAGGTTATACAGATTGATACTTTCCGGCATACTGCCGGCGATATGCAGGATTGATTGAATGCCGGGACGGCTGCGGATTTGTAACGCCTCCGCTGCCGCCACCTCGCGATGAAACATCTGAAAAATGGTCTGCGGGCGGGTCAGCACATCCGACGCGCCATCTTTATTGGCACGGCGCGCTGCGCCGGCAGAACCAAATGCGCCAGCAGAAAATTGTTCAAATAACCCGATGCCTGCTTCAAACGTTCCCGCTTCATCTACCGGCGCGGGCACCTGAACAAGAAGTCGAGACTCGCCATTTAGGCGCAAAACATAAACGCCCCAGTGATTGGCGGGCTGGCGCTCGCGCAGTAGCAAGTATTGATCGCCAACCTGCACGACATCGTAATTGGCCACTCGCAACGCGTGTCGGGCCTCTTCCAACATGGAGCCGTTTTTAGTGCGCCTGTATTCCAACAGGCCTCTCACGCCGGCAGCAAAGGCATCCAGTTCCCGCTGCAAGGGCACGGTCATCGCCTTCCCAAGACTAGCCGCATACAGCCCTGTTTTCTGTTCAAGTACCACCTCTGTTATCGGACGCGCCTCCCGCGTCATCGGCGAGAGCCGAGCGGAATGCGCGGATTCCTGAGATTGCCAATCAGGATCCGGTAGGAGCACCAGCGCGAAACCAATAATGGTGGCGACAACAACACCGGTTAGCGATGCCTGCAGCGTTGCACGCGTCATTCTCACAAAAATGCCTTTGTCATGCATTTTCAGCGCCAGTAGTGTTGCAAGCAAGTAACCGAAACCAAACCAATCCGATGTTTTTGTTTCTGGCACCAGCCAAATCAACACCCACGAAAGCACATATTTATATGCAAAACTGATGTTGAAAAAAAGTAGTAGCTTGCGCGCACCTTCCATTGTGATATTGCGAAAAATGGGGGTGCGCAGCACCAGCTCCGCAATCACGATAATGACTGCCGCTTCGATAATGGTAGTCAGTATCTTGTGGGGCTCGAACCATTGCATTGCGAGCAATGAAGGAACCAGAATGCCGCTGAAATCCCACCCATAAAACAAATTGAGACGCGATGCGATGAAGGCTGAGACCAGCAATATGATGTATGCCTTGGGTGTTGCAAGAAATGACGATGCCATGTCTTCGTACATGAACGCAAGCGATGCCATGTTGAAGTTCGTCAGCTCCATCAGTACAAAGCGCACGATGATCCAGGTGAGGCCCACTTGGATAGCCATCGGCCATACACCTCGCAGCAAGCCGGTTTTCCAAAAATTATTTGCAATCAGGGCAACGATGATCAGCCCGAAACTGTGCAGGTTGCTGCGGTAGTCAAACGCAAGATTGTGATGCAGCAGCAGCCATGTGCCGATTTCCGGCAACAGCCAGCCGTCTGAGACAAGTCGCACCGCGACGCTGACAAGTACCAGCGCAAAAAACCGGTCTCGCCCGAAAAAATTCGACAGCCCTGTAAAACGCGTTAGATATTCGGAATAAAACCAGACGATGCAGTAGGTCAATACACCTTCGGCAAACACCACTGCAGCAGAGGTGGGCTTCATGATTAACAAAGGAACCATGTAACCCGGCACGACCAGCCCGGACAGCACCCAACCGAGGCGCAAATTCGTCAATGCCACGATTGTGATACCGATCCAGACGGTCACAATCACCGATGCCGATAATGCGCCTTCAGGAAAAATAGGTAAGGGAAACCAATCCATCGAGCTGGCCTATGCCGACGCCAACTGCATGGCGATGTTGGCGATATAGCCTTTTCCGAGTTCACTGGATAAGGTCAAGCGCCCTTGACTGCCGAATGCATTGGAACGCAGTTGTCTGATCTGCCGCAACGCCTCCGACTTCGGCAAGGTCGGACCGTCGAGCATGGCCTGCAGTATTTCATTAGGCATGCCAAAGCCGACGTTCCGCATGTCGATCACAAGCTCTTTGCCGCGAACGGCAACATTCACCTTGATGTTGCCCGGGACCCTGGAATCGTCGGCTAAATGCCTGAGCAGCGAAGAAAAAATTCTTTCTAGATTTTGGTAATTTCCGAAAGCCATTGTCCGCTTCCCCGCGCTCTCGATACTGAAATCCAGCAATTCATATTGCGGCATGGCCGCAATTCTTACGATGACCGATTCTAACAGTTGTCGCACATTAACTTCCTCTTCGTTAGGATGGTCACGGATTTGCGCTAGCCCCCTAAGTGCGGGAGCAAGCGGCGAGAAGACATTTTCCGCGCGGCGCTGCTGAACCTGCTCTTCCGAAAACGGAAAAAATTGAATCATCACCCCATGAATATTTAGCAGCACATCTTTACTAGTACTCAAATGAGTCGCGCTATCGCGCAACGCAGACACATGCAATAAATAGTGTGCCTTGCCGACATGCATTACTTTTTCGAAATTGATACTATCAAACACGGCTCTGATCAGCACATTACGCGCATCTTCAGACGAGAAACCGCATACCATTTGCAACAAGTCAGCAGCTGATCGCCCTTCCGCATCCACATCAGTCAACTTCAGCATTGTCTTCATCCGCGTATTGGATATCAACAGCCTGCCGAATAAGTCATACACAACAGCGGGTGACTCCAGCGCATTGAACAAGTCCTCCAAGATAGTGATATGGCGGTCGATCCGCTGGAGGTGCAACGCCATGCTTTGGATAGTCGTATCCCGTCGATCGATCAGGTTATCGTGCCAATCCAAGTCATAGGACTCATTGACAATCGCTTGGTGGCGTTCGTACATTAATTCTGTCAGCCGCTTACTTAAAGCACCGACAGCAAGCATCAAGGTTTCCCGGTCCGCCATGTGTTTTTTCTCAATGCCGAATGCCCAGAATCCGAGAACTTGTCCGTCCCATACGAGAGGCGCAAGAAACTGTATTTCATCGTCATTAATACGGTCGAGATAGGCATGAACCTCGATCACATCATTGTGATTTATTGCAATCGAGTATGGTGCGCGCGTAAAGTCACGTCGCTTTTCACTAATCGCATTCATCGAACAGCGCAGGGAGTGGACCTCGCGCAGTCTTTTGGCCTGATCCGGCCTTTCCAGCAGTATGGCGCGGGTCACGGGTAGAATTTGGTCGACCATGGCCAAGACATGGGACCAGAACGCGCCATCCATTGGTATCATGTGACCACTCAAGCGTCCGGAAGAAGCCAAGCCGGTTTCGGTCGCCAAACGATACAATGCTTGATTCTGCGCATTGGCTTTACTCTGGAATATCGACACTAGGGTCGTGCCGATGCACAGCATGGAGCCGAATATCGGGAAGTGGATATGCCGCGCCCAAAGCATCAGCCATGCAAAGGCAATCAGGCCGACAACCATTAGTGAAGTTGCGAACATCGCTTTTTGGAAATGCATGGCTTGCAAAAGTAAAAAGCAAATCAGCCATACTGCGATCAGTACCATACCTTTGACCAAGGGATGCAGCGAGGAAATTTGCCCGTCCCTTAACAACGAATCGAGCGCGAATCCGTGGAATTCAAGCCTGGTCACTTCGCGGCTGCCTTCTGTAATCGGTGTTACGACGGTGCGATGAAACCGCTCATTGCCGATACCGAGCAAGACCACTCGGTTCTGGACGATTTCTTTAATTAAGCTGCTTTCCTGCAATTGCCTGAATTTCAATCGGGGGAAATGATTATCCGCCTTAAGGAAGTTTACCAAGAAGCGGCCTTCTTCTGGGACGTCGATGCCCAGACGGCGTGCAGTCAAGGCCTCTAGGCTAGGCATGGCTTTGTCCGCCACCAAGTAGGAATACAACTGGTAGCGGTGCACGCCAAGCAAAGGATCTGGAACATCGGAAGCCGCATGAGGCAGTGATACGAAAGGACCTCCCGGAAGGCTGAAGCGCAGAGCATTTTTTCGTTCCGGGTCCGGCATGATGTCGGTCCCCAATACCACCTTAGGATTTTTCTTGAGCCGCTCGACTACTTCGATGCTGCCTTCAGGTATGACGGCAAATGCCACCTGCTTTGCCCCCATTTCGATCAGGTCGGCAGCGATGACATCCCAATTGATGGCAGGACTGACAAATGCCGAAACGGGGGTATCGACCAAGACTACGGTTCGTTCAGCGGCTGTTAAATCCGGGCTATTACGGACGAAGAAATCATAGATCCGCCCGTCAATTGGTGTGAATACCCCAAATGCCGCAGCGATTGCCAAAAAAAGAGCCATTAATGCGCTTTGCCAAAAGCCATATGTCTGTACGCTAACCGCCTTCCAGGCTGGTTTTATTTTTTTGGAAACTTGCATTAAATTTTTTTCTAATTATCTCAACGCACTTCATAAGACACCATAGTACCTATTTTTGGCAGAAGTCGTTGCTAGTGAGCATTACTAGCTTTGGCGATGCATGCGCCGATTGCCCTATCTTGCGCGGCTTGGCTGAAGACAATGATGACGCCAAAAGCGGTGCCTGCCATGAGCAAAAGTTTGCACTAAAAAGGCGCGCAAAAAAAGCGAGTCGGTTCATCGCCGCTCGCTTTTTTGTTTCCACCGCTAAAGTCTAAACAATCGTGCAACTAACTACCGGATAACCCGCAGCGGTAATCGCGGCAGCTACCTGGTTCAGGTCTGCGATGGACTGCACGCGCACTTTGCATTGCGCAAGATCGACCTCTACCGTGGCATCCGCATCGACTGCCTGTATCGATTTGGTCACGATACTGGCGCAATGACCACAACTCATTTTTACAACTTGCAATTCATACATGACCTGCCTCCTGATGGTGAATGAACACTTACATCGTAATGCTTACCATGGCGGGAAGGTCAAGGAAGCTTCTAAATACAGCGGAAACGGATTTACTCAGCATTTTGTCAAAGTTAGCGCCTAACTTTGACCATGCGGCTACCTGAACAGCAGGTTTCAGTTGTAATGTGCTTCGCCGTCGTTGCGCGCCTCTTCGGGGAAGCGAGGTGCCTTCCTCAGGGCGTAATCCGTGAAGCTGCATTGGGACGTCGGCGATCGGCTAATCCCAGGCGCCGTGCAGACGGCGATTCACCAATTGCTTCAATGGATTGCACAAGAGAGAAAACATTCTGGTTGTTGGTCTGGTCCTGAATGAGTTCAATTTCCGCCATCAAATTCAACAGCCGTTCTATCCACGGATAACGGTTATAGCGCTTTGTCCGGTTGGCGTCGCCCAGTTCGCTGATCATCTGTGGTGTCAGGATACGAGGTGTCGTCTTACTGCATACGCCCCCATGAAACTGGGCCCGTTTCCCCATATAGGCGAGCGCGCACTGCCTCTTGTAAGTCAACAGGTCGAGGGGATCTTCAGGCAGGCCAGTCTTCCCGCGCCGACCGGCGATCTGATCGAGATAACTGTTCCAGTCGCCCTCACGATTGCTGATCATAGATGGGCGGATCGATAAATCCGATGCAAGAGAAATGGTGTCAGTCACGGTTGACATAGGACCTCTGGGAACGAATGCGGCGTACTTCAGTACGTAATTAGTTGCTTCACGAATCTCTTCAGCGATGCTTTTCAACATGTCAGATTGGGATTGCTACGGCTCACGCCAGTTCTGAAATAGCGCACAGAAAGTTAATGTATTAGCAAGATAAGCTGTAAATGGGAATACGCATTGTGCGCAAAGTCACATAACGAGCAAAATTTTGGCGGAGTGTGGCGACTTCGCAATATGTCCAGTTCATGCGTGACTCTGCGGTTAGGCACGCATTCATATTCGTGAGGGGATGCGAAAGATCGACATTGCTGCCTCGAAGCAACTTGGCGTAGCTGGCACTGCCCGGCATCGCAACTTACTTTCAACCGCCCCAGCTAATGACCGCGGGAGGGTGATTAATTTACTGCTTATTCTTACGGTATTATCTTAAGAGCTCTTTCTCACGAGGTTGAGATGAAAACAGTCATGCTGGTTCTTATGCTTGGAATCCTGACAAGCACGGTTAAAGCAGAAATCGTCAAATGCATCGAAAACGGAAAAACTACTTTCTCTGACAAGCCGTGTCCACGTGGCGCAAAGACTTTCGAATTGGGAATCGATAATGTGCCGCAGCCAGTCGTCGAAACTGAGAAAAAGCCGACTCTTATTGAGTGCGCAAGCACAGTCAGTCGTGAAAGCCGGATAAACCAAATCAATTTCGACATCAGCGAAAAAGAATCGCGAATCCGAGCAAATGTAGAGGCAATGAACCGAGAGATCAATCGATTGAAAACGCAATCTGCATCGGTGAACGACAGTAAGCTGAATGCGCAGTGGCAGCAAAGCTTGGCTATGGAAATGCGCGCAGTGTCAACCAAATATCAAGTTGAGAACAATGCTTTGCAACATCAGTTCGATGCTCTGCGAAGCGAAAAAACCACCCTCGCTAAGGCACCATGAATGGTGTAATTAAAGTACCCAATGGCCGACAAACAAGAAATTTTCCGAATCCAACCACTTAAGGTTCGGCTTACACGAGTCGAAAAAGTCCGTGTGTTAAGAATTCTTCGACATTTATTGCCATTTTACGAACTTAAGGAAGCAGGCAGTACTGCGGTTCCAGGATTAATAGGAAAGCAGGATCTCGATTTTCTTATCAAAGTTAAAACCGGACAATTTAGATCAGCAAGATCGACCCTTGATGAGAATTTTGTGCGTAACGCCAAACCGGTGTCTAACGAAAATATTCAAGGTTACTTAGTCGAATCAAACATAGACATCGCGCTACAGCTTGTTGTGAAAAACAGCGACTATGATGTTTTCGACGAGTTCGTGTCTGCATTGAAGCATGATCCTAATCTCAGACTGGCTTACAACGATTTGAAAATTCAGTGGGACGGCAGGCTTATGAATGAGTATCGGAAGGCAAAGCGCGCGTTTATTGAAGCCACCTTGTGTATACGTAGTGTTTAGTGTGTTGCATCGACCGGTTGAATTCAAGGCCGATAGCAGACGTTCGTTAAAAAAAAGTTTTTGCTCTACCGCGATCTCATTCAACCCTGGCAGGATTCCAGAATAAGCATAGGTACTGTGCTCCAGATAATTCCAATCACCCCAAGCACAGCGCAACCCAAGCGTGCCAGTGATAGTAACTGCTGAGATGTTTTGCGATACAGGAAGATTGCACGCCGCATTAACCCGGCGACAAGCAGGATTGCAAGCAGGCTCAGTAACAGCGACACATTTTTGATCAGCGGATAGCCAAACAACTGTGCATCAATCAACGTGCTGACGCATGCCAGGGCGACAAAAATATAGACAGCAAAAAAATGCAGCGCCCAAAGCAGCAACGGTGCGCTGGCATCCGCCGCATCCCGAAAAAAGTGATCGTGTGATTGCATCAAGGCTCCAACTTCAGAACTCCATCACCAAAGGCAGGACATTGACGGCAAATGCAGCGACTACTCCCTGCAGTGTCGTGCAGTGCCACATCAATCCAATGTTATCCAAGGTGCCGCGACTGGCGGAAGTCAGTTTTCCGGACCACGATCGTGCCAGCAAGTAACCTGCAGCCAAAGTCAGCACGATTACATGGAAGCCCTGATACGCCAGCATCGCAGCAACAGTCGCGCTCCAAGCCTGCGCGGTCGGATCAAGACCTGCGCGCTGATGCCCGATGAAGTCCGCAGCGAACGCGCCTATCACCATGGCAATGGCAGCGATCACGGCGAGGCGCAAACCAGTCTGCGAAATCAACTGCTGATTGCGCGTACGCAGTCGCATGACTTCAAAGACGATGGAGCCGGCAAGCAGCAAACCACACGAAAGCAGCGGCCATGCGAAGGATGGCAATGCTGCATTCGGCGGCGGGCAACTGACGGTCAGCATCATCGACACATGGATGTATGCAAACAGGAAGGACGCAAAGATCGTCAGGTCAACCACCAGCATGATGATGGTGGCCCACCATGAATGCGACGCTGCACCAGTGGCCCCCACTGGCAACCAGACGCCGTTGGCAACCTTGACCGATGCCGCAGCGGGCTGGACATCCACCTGCCACAACCACCAGATGACCGACGCAATCGCGATGAATCCACAGATGAAAGCGATCACCGTCAGTTCCACTGTCAACAACAGAAAAAATCCCGCAGTCCCTGCGGCAGCCAGCAATGGTAGCCAGCTATCTGTCGGCAGTATCTGTACATGGGTCGGCGTGGCAGATACAGGACTGGTCATCATCGTCTCGCGCAGGCCGGTCGCTGCACCGGGCAGCCAGTGCAGGCCTGCCGCCACTTCCTGCGACAGGTTGGGCTGATCCCACAAAGGCTCGCGTGATTTGACGTCGGGAATACTGCGCGATGAGTAGTCATCTGATTCCAGCCATTCCATCGTCGATGCGTGCCACGGGTTGTCAATCTTGCGTGCGGGCTTGCGACAGGTACGGAACGCATCGATGCAGAACAAAGCAACGCCAATGGCCAGAATCAACGAACCGATTGACGACAGCATGTTCCACAAACCCCAACCCATTTCCTCACCGTAGGTGTACACACGTCTCGGCATACCCAGCAGTCCGGAAATATGCATGGGGAAAAATGCCAGGTTGAAGCCGCCGAACATCAGCCAGAACACCCACTTGCCGCAACGCTCCGACAGAGTATTGCCGTTCAACAAAGGCATCCAGTAATACAGTCCGGCAAACATCGGGAACACCATGCCACCTATCAATACATAGTGAAGATGCGCAACAATAAAATAGGTGTCGTGCACCTGCCAGTCGAACGGCAGAACGGCGACCATGACGCCGGTCAGCCCGCCTAGAACGAAGATGAACATGAAGCCGAGCAGGAAATACGTCGGTGTGCTTTTACGTACTCTGCCACGCCACAAGGTGGCGATCCATGCAAAGACCTGAATCGCGGTTGGGATTGCCACCGCCATGCTGGCCGCCGATACGAAGCTCAGTTCCATCACACCGAGGCCTGCGGTGAACATGTGATGCGCCCACAGCGCAAAGCTGAACATGCCGACTGCCAGCAGCGCTACAACGATCGTGCGATAACCAACCAGCGGCGTCTGCGCAATGGTCGGGATCATCGTCGATACCATCCCCGCCGCCGGCAGAAAAATGATGTATACCTCAGGATGACCAAAAAACCAAAACAGGTGCTGCCACAACACCGGGTCGCCGCCACGATCGGCAATGAAGAACGGCCAATCGAATGCACGTTCGAATTCGAGCAGCGTGGTACCGGCAATAATCGCGGGGAAAGCAAACACGATCATCAGCGCTACCACTAACATGGACCACGCATAGATCGGCATCTTGCTCAGGCTCATGCCGGGCGCACGCGTGAACAAGATGCCGATGATTAATTCAATTGCACCTGCAATCGCGGATATCTCGATGAAGCCGATACCCAACAACCAGAAATCCGCATTCATGCCCGGGGAATATTCCTTGCTGGTGAGCGGCGGATACATGAACCAGCCACCATCCGGAGCAAGACCGACGAACAGCGTACAGAAGAATGCGAGACCACCGATCGCGTAAGCCCAATAAGCATAGGCACTAAGCCGAGGAAACGGCAGGTCACGCGCACCCAGCATCCCAGGCAGCAGATACACGGCAATCGCCTCCACCACTGGTATCGCAAACAGAAACATCATGACCGTGCCATGCATCGTGAATATCTGATTGTAGGTACCTGCCGCAATCAGATCGTTGTCAGGTACTGCCAGTTGGGCACGAATCATTAGCCCCAGAATGCCGGCCAGGACAAAGAACAACAAGGCAGTGCCGATATACAGCACACCGATATTGGTGTTGTTGACGGTCGTCAGAAATCGCAAGCCGCTTGGCGTGCGCCAGATGCGTTCAAGCTCCGGCAGTTCGTCCGGCGGCCGTGGCAGCGAATTGGGAAACTCGCCGACATACGACCGTGAGGAATCGGCAGGCGGGTCAGATTCCAAATCGGGCGAGGACGCAGGCCGGTTCATTTCAATTGCTCCAGATAGGATGACAAGGCATGCATAGACTCTTCATCAATGTTGCCGAAAGATGGCATGCGCGCACCGGGCTTGATCTTTTGTGTATGCGCGATCCAGTTGCCCAGCGCATCACGATCGTTCTTCAATACACCGGCACCCAGAAACAGACGGCTACCAACGTGCGTCAGGTCCGGACCTAGCGTCTGGCCGGCGATGGTTTCTTCGGACACGCCGCGTATCGTGTGGCAGGCAGCACAACGCTGCTGCATAAAGATGGCGCGACCGCGTTCCAGCAAGGCGTTAGATGGCGAAGCAGCCGGCTTGGTCTGCCCGGCCAGCCATGCATCGAATTGTTCCGGCGATTCGGCCACGACATGCAAAGCCATGCGCGCGTGCTGTTCGCCGCAGTATTCTGCGCACTGCCCGCGCAGAATCCCAGCCTCGGTTGCTGTTACACGCAAGCGTGTGATCCGACCCGGCAGCATGTCAACCTTGCCTGCCAGCGCCGGCACCCAGAAACTGTGAATCACATCGTCGCTGGTTAACGCCAGATAAACGGGCCGACCGACCGGCAGATGGATCTCATTAGCCAATGTAATGTCCTTGCCGCTCGCGCCATCTCTGTAGCGTACTTCCCACCACCACAATTTGGCGGTGACCGAAATCACCAGCGCATTCTGCGACATCGGCGGTGTCAATTGCTGGCTGCGCGTGACGCTATAAATCAGCAAGGAAGTCAGCACGACCACCGGAAACACCATACCAGCACCGATCAGCCATACCGCGGGACGCACGGCGCGTCTGCCGTTGCGCAGGCTCATGGCAAGCAGAAGCATTACACCGACGAAAATGATTGCGCCGCCGCCAAACAACAACCAGGCCATGCTGGAAATCACGCTGGCATCAGCGCCCATCGGATGCAGCACGGACTGCAGGCGTTCGCTTTTTTCGCAACCAGTCAGTATCAAGGTACCGATGGCGCCCGCAATAGGAACGACTACTTGCTGGACCGGACGTGATGGTATCGGCATGTTCATCGCAGCGTATGCAGATAAGCAGCCATGTCGCGCGCATCATCAGGCGATACGCCCATACTTGGCATCGTTGTATTCGGCACCAACGAGCGCGGGTTGACGATCCATTGCGCCAGCATTTCCGCATTGTTGGGAACATGGCCGGCGATATAACTGCGTCTACCAAAATCAGCCAACGGGGGGCCAGCGATACCGCGAGCAACCGGAACATCCGGTATCACGTGGCAAGCACCGCACTGATACTGGGCGAGCAGGTTTTTGCCGTGAGTAACGTTGCCTTGAGCAATGTTGCCGGGCGACTGACCAGACCGAAGCGCTGGCATCACGGGACGACTGTCACATGCCGCACACGCCAATGCCGACAGTGCGAGGACATAGTAACCAAACCGTGTGATATCAGCTGTAGGCATGGGGCGAGCTCGGCATCGCAATGCAGAGCGGTTAATTTTGATCTACCTTTATGAGGTGCAAAGCATCAACTAGTTCATTGC
>Ga0326733_1000088_pt1 | contig 32404 bp, 7 predicted proteins | sample 14_GP2_308_FD_207946 | JGI IMG/M metagenome (GOLD analysis project Ga0326733, IMG submission 207946) | Glacier ice microbial communities from Ngari, Tibet, China - 14_GP2_30.8 | ecosystem: Environmental > Aquatic > Freshwater > Ice > Glacier | place: China: Ngari, Tibet | collected 2018-07-17
GTATAATCCTTTTGAAGGAAACCTATTTAAAATGGATTTCGATAAAGCGGAGTATTTGCAAGGATTCCAAAGTGAAATAACTAAAGCTGCAAATTTTAAAAAGAATATTCTTTCGGGGCTGGATGTTTCTTCGTACCTGCAAAAAAACATACTAAAAGAGTTGAAATCTAAACTTGAGGCACAATCTCAATTAGATCCTGAACTTAATAAATTGCTGTCGGATCCGGTTCAAGTGCAAAATCTCTTAAAAATGGATGCATCACAGCTAAAAGAAAAACTGAGGTCTGTTATCTTAAACCAGCAAACGTCCATTTCCGCATCAGTAACTGAAAATGTGAATCAAGCTAAAAATACTGTTAATCCAAAAATTGACACAAAAGTAGACCAACTAAAATCTGGGAACAGTAAAATAGATTTGGCGATCATCAACAAAAAGGCCGCTCTAACAAACAAGATCTCAAATATCAATAATCAAGTAACTACGGTAAAAGTAAAAACTAGAGAAGAAATTAATGCAAGTATCGCATCGGCAACCAAAGTAATAACGGATATAAAAAGCAAAATTGACGATCTCGGTTTAAATCAGCGCCGCCTTGAACTAATCGAAAAATTTATATCAAATAATGCAACGGCTCAAGATTTAGGAGAAGGAATGTTCAATGAGTTAGCTGAGCAACCTAAGTTTAAAGGGCTACAAAAATTTTATTCGAAAATACAAGACCTACATGCTGGTGGGTACGCTCATAAAGTGCCAGGTGGATTTATGAATGAGGATATGTTTGTGAAAGGAGCATCCATTGCAATTAATACTAGGCGAGGACCAGTTACCCTTGGTTATGGCTCGAATCAAGATGTTGGACTACCTAAAGATCAATCATTTAACAGTTCGATCTTTTCTTCTCCGAAAATATTGAGTTATATGAGTGTCCCTACCACTCGTTTTTCGCAAGGAAGTGGAAAGTTGTCATGGATCGGCTCTTACTATAAAAAGGATAATAGTTACGCTACGAACAGCAGCATTACTTCACTGCCAAAAAATACCATGGTATTCACTATTTCACAAAACTTTAAGGTGAATAACTTAGGAAAACTGGCTGTTGACCTATCAAAATCTGCCAGCCAATACAGAAACAACATCATTTCAGGCACCGAGCAATTAGTGATAGAAAGCAGTGCTTTTAAAAACTACTTCAAGGATAACGCCTTCGAAACACTCTCTTTCGGGGTAAATCATACAATAGATTCAAGAAGAGCTGGCCTATTAAGCAAATTGTATTTTAATTATTCTGGATTGGGATACCAAAATCCGGGACAACAGACTATCGGAAATATGAGCATGCGCTTCGGTGTTAATCTGAAAAAAAACTTCCTGAAAAACAAGCTTTCATTTAATTTACGATCAGATTTAAAAAATACGCAAATTAGTTTTAGCAACAATGATCATTGGAAAAATCACCAATTTCAAATAGATAGCCGTTATCGATTAAATAAGCAATTAACAGTTAATCTGAAATACATGGATAACGGAATTTCTAAGTCGGGATCGGTGAATGAAATCATGTTTTTTTCCAAAAAATTTCAAGGTGATTTAAGCTCCAATCTCCGCTTTGGCAAAGTGTATAATTTCAGCCATGTTAGCGTAGGTATGCAGGAAATGCTCAACCCAATAGTTGCTAAAATGAGCAAATATGCCAATCTGAATTATTCGCAAACGCTTACAATAAAAGCCCTATCGTTTTCGGGTTCGGTGTTTTATAACAAAGAGTTAAGCGGAGCGAAAGTGATGGGAGACATACTTAACAGCGATATTGGTTGCCAGTATTCGCTACTGCACAAGGTAAATCTTTCTTCGTCATTAACCTATTTGAGCAACGAAGATATGGCCAAGCAAGCCGGTATCCGTCAAAACATACAGTTTCAGTTCTTTAAAAATTTGGACGTAAATGCGTTTATTGACATTCGTAAAGATCTGATTACTCCCAAATTCCCTGGTTTATTTGGAAATCAACGAGGTGAATTATCCCTTAGATATTATTTTAATTAACAGATGTTTCAAAAATTTATCCTCCTTCTGGTCTGTATTTGTGGAAGCCTATGTGGTTACGGACAAGTGAGTGTCCAGTTTTTCCCCGAAATACACGGGCGCACCGTTGATGGTTTGTTTAATGCCCGAATTATCAGTAATTCTGATCAGGCAAGAGTGAGACTGACAATTACTATTGAAGAAGAAAAGGCTGGTAAAATACTAACACTTCAAACCGAGCCGTTTACCTTATCACGTGGTGTTAATAGCATTCCTGCATCAGCCGTACGATCTGCAAGTATACATACCGGGCAAGGTACTGTTGCCCGATTGGTTCAGCAAAATGGCTTTTTGCCTCAAGGGAACTATGAGTACAGTTTCACCATTACAGACCAGATAGCTGTTTCAACCGGTGAGTACGAGCAAACATATCAATACGACCTTACACCTTCTGCTCCTCTAAACCTGATTGAACCTTACAATGAGGATAAAATTTGTGAGAAAAAGCCGTTTCTTTCCTGGCAACCATACATTCCGCACATTAACGGGGTACAGTATCAATTGCAAATGGCCGAAATTAAAAATCAGCAAAACGCGGTAGAAGCTCTGAATTATAACCTGCCTATTATTAATCAAAAAGGAATTATAAACTCCGTGATGCCTTATCCCTCTAATTCAAAAGATTTGCAACAAGGTAAAAAGTATGCCTGGCAAGTAACTGCTTATAAAGATCAAACGGTTTTAAACCGCTCCGAAATTTGGGAATTCACCTATGATTGTAAAGATAGCGTGGTTACAGTTGTACCAGAAGATAATGGCTATCGGGATATTGAAGATTTGGCGAAGGGGAATTATTATGTAGCGAAGGGGTTTTTAAAATTTGCGGTGGTTAATTCGTATGAGGAGCAGGTGCTAAAGTATGAGATCATCAGTTTATCGAATCCAAATAAGAAAATTAAAAAATTACCGAAGTTAACCATACAAAGAGGCAATAATTCAATCACTATCGACTTAACCAATAGTTCGTCATTTAAAAATGATCAATCATACATTATAAATATTAAGCTTCCAAACGGATCAACAAAAAGCTTGCGGTTCATATTCAAAGAGATATGACAAGATTATCAGTATTCGTTAGCTTACTCATTTTGGCTCTCCTGTCCTGTAATAGAAACAGCACCGGGGGAAAAAGCGACTTTAAAGAAATCCGGGATAGCAATATAATAATTCAACTAATGTCGCTGAAAGACTCGATACCAGATACCTCAGTCATTAAATATGGGGTGCGGATCTTTCCAGATAAGCAGATCGCATCGACCTTGTCAGAAAAAAGCAAAGAAGATTTGTGGTACAGGATGGATAGTAGTTTTTATTTACAATCGGGTTCTGATAAACAGTATGCCTCCGTCATCGAGCCGATAGCAAATGGGCAAAAAAATAACTATGAGTATCTGTTGATTTTTGACAAGATACCCAAAATGGATACCAAAAAGCTCTTATTAGCTTTCAACGATAAATTCATCAGCCGCAAAATCCACTATTTTCAATTGAATGCCCAATAATAATATGATTAAACCTCTAATTCAATTCGGATTTATAGCTCCCTTCACTCGAAAGAGATCGAAAATTGCCAGATTACTGCTGCTGATATGGGTATTCAATTTAATATTTCCATCAATGTCATTTGCCCTCACTTCAGGTCCTGCCCAACCGGAAACACAGGCTTTCCAGCCAGTAGGTATAACCGATATGGTTGATTTAAGTAGTGGCGACTTTAAATATAATATACCGTTGATGGATGTTGACGGCTATCCATTAAACCTGAATTATCAATCGGGTACCGGTATAGATGATGAAGCAAGTTGGGTTGGGTTGGGTTGGAACATGAACGTTGGCGCAATAAATCGACAATTACGTGGGGTGCCCGATGATGCTTTAGGTGATGAAATTGAGGTGAATCATTATACTAAGCCTAAAATTACCATTGGAGGTAAATTAAGAGGGAAACTAGAAGTGAAGGGAAAGGTAAAGGGTGAAGCTAAGGGGAAGAAAAAGGTTATATCGACTCCTACTGTAAGTGTGGGTATTTTTACAGATAACTACACAGGTATTGGCGCAGAAATAGGTGCCAATGCTGGTATAACAATAGCAACGTTGAACGACGGTGAATATACAGCCGGACTAGGATTGGGAGTAACTTCAAGTACAACCGGTGGAGCCGGTATCGATGTAACTCCTTCTTTAAATAGGTCGATAGGTGAAAAAACCACTACTAAGCAATTGACTAATTCAAGCTTAAGCTTCGGTATTAATTCCCGTTCGGGAACAAAAGATCTCACCCTCGGAGCAAGTTACGGTGTAAAGGAAGAGGGGAGAAAGATGGATATAGAAATAGGTGGCTCTGCATCTCTGATTTCTTATAACACACCACCAATCATGCCCAGTATTTCCGTTCCCTATAAAACCTCTTTCGGTTCTTTCAGTTTTGATGTTGGTTGGGCAGAGACTGTTTTGTTTGCAGGAGGAGGAGGCACAGGCTATGTCAATGTACGAAAGATAAAATCAAAAGATCAAAAACAGATCAATAAAGCCTATGGATTTTTATATGCCGAACGGGGTGTGAATGATCCGGATGTGGTGATGGATTTTATACGTGAAAAGGATAATCCAATCATTCCCGAGATACCAAATCTTGCTATGCCTATCCAACTGCATGATCTATTTTCTTATACTAGCCAAAGCGGGAGCGGTCAATTTAGATTATATAGAGGGACGGCTGCATTTGGAGATTACGAAACCGAAGAAAAGGCCAATGTTACAACTGGAGGTGGAGATTTAGGATGGGGTATTTCAGGTACACATCTTGGTGTAACACTGTTTCGTCAGGATTCAAAAACGACGAGCCGTCGTTGGAAATCAGGAAATAATTATTTACAAGCGGGTGATTTTCAATCTCCATCTAAAACGCAATCCCCAGCAAATGAAGCAGTTTATTTTAAAATTGTCGGTGAAAAGAACCAGGAAGATGCTGCTTTAAATTCGCATTTAATTAAAAATTCAGCACTTCGTGTACATTTGAAAAAAGGAGCCAGGCAAACTACTGCACATTTTTTTGAGGAGAATCAGGCAACTGGGAATTTGAAAAAGAACGCCCGCCAAATGAAAAGAACAGTGGTTTCACATCTGACAGCCGGTCAGGCTTCCAAGGCGGGTTTAGACAAACAACTTACTTATTATGATTTTTTATCATCAGGTACCGATCCTTTAAAAACTGAAAATACTTCATTAGAGAAGACACGGGTCACAGCGATACGTAAAGCCCATCACCTGTCAGAGATAGCCGTTACTGATGATGGCGGGAGAAGAATGGTTTATGGAAGCCCAGTTTATAATACTAAACAAGTAGAATATTCATTTGCAATCGGTGTAGAAAATGTGGACTACAACATTCAAAGCGGTACTAAAAACCAAATGGATTTTAAAAAGGGGTTTAATCATAAAAAAGGGATAGATCACTATTACCATTCGGAAAGTCAACCGGCTTATGCATCTAGTTTTTTATTGACGGCGATCCTCTCACCCGACTATGTTGACAAGGGGAAAGACGCGAATGTTCCGGGCTCTGATGATGGAATTACTCACGATGATGCGGGAACTGCCATTAAATTCAATTATTCAAAAATTGAAGGTTATAAATGGAGGACGCCTTACGGAGCCTCTACAGCTACGGTTAACCGCGGATTAATGGCCGATGCTGATGACGATAAAGCCAGCATTATATATGGAGAGAAAGAATTAAGTTACATCCATTCGATTGAAAGCAAAACCAAAATAGCTTATTTCATTACTACTGACAGACTGGATGGACTGGGTGTAAAAGACTGGAAGGGCGAGCAAGAAGGCGGGATTAAGCAAAAATGTTTGAAAGAGATCCGGTTGTATTCTAAAGCAAATTTGAGCCGACCTATTAAGGTAGTGAAGTTTGACTATGATTATGAATTATGCCCAAACACCCCAAATTCAATTGCAACTGGATCAGAAACTGCAAAAACATATTCTCCTAAGGGTAAACTGACCCTTCGTAGAGTATGGTTCGAGTATGGCGACACTAATAAAGGGAAAAATAATCCATATCAGTTTACTTATAAAAGCAAAACGTCAGAAAATGGTAATGCGATAGGCTACGATAATCTTTCGACCGATCGCTGGGGAACGTATAAACCAGATACCCAAAATCCATCGTTTTCTGGTACTCTCTATAATGATTTGTTCCCTTACAGTACTCAAGATCCAATTGCCGCAAATGCCAATGCAGGCCTTTGGCATTTAGACCAGATCGAGCTTCCTACTGGCGGAAAGATAGGAGTTACTTATGAATCTGATGATTACGCCTATGTACAAAATAAAAGGGCTATGGAAATACAACATTTTCATTCTCTCTTGGATGAAAATAAAGCAGAAATAGCGGCAAATGATGCTCAAGCTTTAATTAAGGCCAGGGGCATGAAAATTAGATTGGGACTGCTTCCGCCTGAAAATCTTCCGATTTCAGACGAAAATACTTGGTTTAAGAACAATTATTTAAACGGTTCGGATTATTTGTATACCAAATTGTATGTCCGCTTATCTACCCGACACATTTCGAAGGATTATGCCAAAACGAAGGGACAGGAATATGACTTTGTTCCTTGTTATGCTAAAATTGTTGCAGTAAAAATATTAACTGTCAGTGCTACAGAAAAATATGCGCAAGTCACGTTTGAAACCATTTCGGAAAAAGGGGTTAGCGGTAATCCGATGATTTTTGCTGCCTGGCAGAAGTTGAAAAATGAATATCCCCGCTATGCTTACCCCGGTTTTGACAACCGTGTAGGTGATAATGAATCAGTAATTTATGGTATTGGACGAGCGGTGAAGGCAATAGCTAGTGCTGTGAGTAACCTGGGGGAGCTAAAACAGAGCTTTTACGCAAAGGCAAACCGGAAAAAATTTGCGGGAAAATATAATCCTAATAAAAGTTTTATCCGGTTGGTAAAAACCGATGGAAAAAAGTTTGGCGGAGGTGTGCGTGTGCAAAAAATCCAGATCAGTGATGAATGGCAGAATATGACAGATCCATCTATAGCACCTGGTGGGCCCACTAAATACAATTATGGCCAACATTATGACTATACCACTTTATACGACAAGAAACCGATCAGCAGCGGAGTGGCGGCCTATGAGCCTTCGGTAGGAGCAGACGAAAGTCCTTTGAAATTGCCCATTCCTTATATGCAAAAAATAAGGGGGGCACTGAATAATTACTTTTTAATGGAAGAGCCTTTTGGAGAATCCTTATATCCAGCCCCATCCATCGTTTATAGCAAGGTTACCGTAACCGATCTGAATGACCAGGGTGCTCCGGATCCATTGCTAAGAACAGGCTTGATTGTTAACGAGTTTTTTACAGCTAAAGATTTTCCGGTAAGGGTTGAACGGACAGTAATTGATCCGGATCATCATCGGCCTTCTGCGGCATATTCCTTTATTGCTTCTACCAGTGTGGATGAGTTGGCACTTTCCCAAGGTTACAGTATCGAACTGAATGATATGCATGGCAAACCTAAAGCCACCAGGGTTTACAATCAATCCAAGTCCGAAATATCTTCTACAGAATACTTTTTTAACAGCGAAAAAACAGCACCGGAAGAAAACAGATTAAAGAATACTGTAGATGTGGTAAATGCAGATGGTACAGTGTCCGCTAATCAGGTGCTTGGTAGAGATGTAGATTTTTTTACCGATATGCGGGAACAAGAGTCTAAAAGTTTAGGGATAGCTGTCAATGTGGGTTTGGATTTACCCGGAGTAAAGCCTTTTGTTGTTCCAGTTCCGCATTGGCCAAGTCCGCCTAATAGTGAATACAAATTATTCCGTTCGGTAGTAGCTGTGAAAGTTACCCAGTATTACGGAATCGTTGATAAAGTAGTCAAGACAGAAAACGGTTCTTCCATCCGTACCGAAAATATAGCCTATGATGGCTTGACTGGCGAAGCCTTAGTGACCAAAACTCAAAACGAGTTTAATCAAGATATCTACTCGGTTAATTTGCCTGCATATTGGGTGTATAAAGGTATGGGCGCCGCATACCAAAATTTGGGAATGATGTTTCCAAATTTAACAACAAATTCTGGGGGACAAATACCTGAACTTTATAGTAAGTATGTACATGCAGGGGATGAATTGGTAGATCTTAATCCAAACGCAACTTCTGAACATTACTGGGTCATTGAAACAGTGGGATCCAAGAAGCTGATTAACAAAGAAGGTGCTGTTTATTCTGGCAATTTAGAGTTAGCTAAAATTATAAGATCAGGATATAAAAACATGCTGCAGCCAAGTACAAGTAGTTTGGTTTGCCTGAAAAATCCAATAGAAAATGGTGTTTTTGCTATTGGATCGAAGACTCCGCTAGATGGACTAAAGATTATCAATGCTTCGACAAGTTTATTTGATGAAAATTGGGCGGCACAGCCTTCAAAAATAGAACAGACAACAAATTATGTAACCTTGCCTTATAAAACGGTCTATGTTTGGGGAGACCTTGGTCGTATTAATCATTCATCAGGATTTGGTTTTAAGGATGGCTCAACAGATCCAAGTCAATCATATGATTATGTTCTTGTTCATTCTAATGTTGCTTTTTACAAAGGAGATAGTCCGACAACCCCACCGGATATGATCCCATCAAACCTTATTAAATATACAGGAACAATTTATCTAAGAGATTATACTCAAAAGATTAACGGTGGAGTGATAAGTAACGAATCGTGGGATTATCCAGTATATGCGACCTCTGAAAACTATACAGAATATGACAATTTCGTATTTAAAAATAGCTCGAAAATTGAGGGGGGATTTACATTACCTTTCTATATTCCATCCGATCGTTCTCTTTATCATTATCATGATGCTCAATCAACAATTGACTATGTTAAAACGGTTTTCGAAAGTAATGATTCAGAGCTTGCTTATGTCGGTGAATTCGTGCTTAAAAATCAAGTAGCATCAACTACAGTTAACAACCCAATTAACCCCTACGTTCAAGGCTACTTAGGCAACTGGCGCCTTTCGGAGAGTAAAGTTTATCAGGAAAGCAGAAATAACAACAACATTTTCAATCCACAAAAAAAAGGCATTAATATCAAAGATGCCGGATACTTCGATGGATTTTATTCCTACTGGCAGCATGCGCCAGAAGGATGGTCGGTAAATACAAACGGCTCAAAATGGATAACGGCGAACACGGTTACGCTATATGACAAGTATGGTCAGGAAGTGGAAAATAAGGATGCTTTAGGTAGGTACAGTGCAGCAAAATTTGATTTCAACGGAGAACTCCCTTCTGCAGTGGCCTCCAATGCGATGAACCGGGAAATTTATGTGAATAGTTTTGAAGACTCAGGTTTTCGTACGGCTAATCCGGATGTATTTGGTATCCCTGAATTTTCTGGCTTTACTACCAGTATGGCGAATGCTCATACAGGTAATTACAGTGCTGTTTTGCCTTCTGTTGGGGAGTTCACCCTGTCAACAATCATTCATGATCAAACCCATAAGTCTGTACTCAATCAATATTTAGGATTGAGTACCAAAAATGAATATACCTTTTTGAGCACACCAGGTCTGTATCTCCACGGATTTGAGCCTTCAGTGGGTAATAAAAAGTATCTCTTAAGCGCATGGGTTAAGGATAAGCACCCGAAGGATAAAGACTTAGACCTTTCATTAAAAATAAATTCAGTTTCCCAAGGTAGACTGAAATGTAAAGCCGTTGTGGAGGGTTGGAAATTAGTTGAAGGCATAATAGATTTCAGTGGCTTTAGCAGTGATCTCAAAATTTCGATTGTCTCTGAAGTTGCCGGTATTTACATTGATGATATCCGGATTCATCCTTTCGATGCACACATGAAGACCTATGCATACGATGATAAATCGTTCAAATTAATGGCCGAATTAGATGAAAATGTCTTTGCAACCTTGTATGAATATGACGATGAGGGATCATTGATTCGGGTAAAGAAAGAGACAGAGCGGGGCATTATGACTATCAAGGAAAGCCGTTCGTCTTACAGAAAAAGACAATAAGGGTTTGCACATGGGAGGCTCCAGTAATTAAAATAGAAAAGGATAGCGCATGAAGGTTAAATATATAGTGATTGTCGTATTAATTTTAGTAAGTGCATCTGCCTTTACATGGGCTACAAAAGGTAAATTTTTAAAACCCGAAGTAGCTGTAAAAAAGGTTGCCCTAATAACTGAGCCAACCACAGAAGATATTGCCTATGATCCCGCTTTACTTAAAAAGTTTCGTGAGGTTTCGGACAATTTAGATGCTGGTAAACCTGAATGTTTGATAGTAGGGGTCATCAACTCGTTTAACCATGCGGATTCTTCGGATGTGATCCGGGATTTGAATTATATCTACAGCAAAAAAGGTCAAGATTTTTACTACAAACTTGGCAATACCGAAACCATCAATGCGCACAATACCTGTATTTATATTGATCATGACTCCCGCCAGGTGATCGTATCACCTTATAGAAGCGCATCTAAGGTTGGATTTGCCAACATGGAACAATTGCTAAAAGGATTGGAATCAGAAAATTATGAGCTGACAAGCACGATTAATGGTAACCAAGAAACCATCGCTATGATAAACGAGGATCATGTTAGTATGAAAGAATACAGGGTGAGTTTTGACACACTTACTTTAAAGGCGACCAGGGTATATACCCGATATGCCAATCCGGAGAATCCCGAAGGAACAAACAATGAGAAAACCATGGAAATCGGTTTAAGTGTTCTTCAAAATAAATCAGGAATTGAAAAATATATAGCTAAGCCGGTAGTAACAAAAAATGGGGCTCACTTAGCTCTGGAAAAGAGTTTTGAAGGGTATGAGCTAATTCAAATGTAAATGATAGATGATTTGTTTAATCATTAAAAATACGATACGGATCCATGAGTAAAATTTTACAAAAATCTTTCCTTATATGCTGCTTGATTACTGCCTTGTGTTCTACAAGGGTTATGGCCGGTGGTATTGAATCGACCAAGGAGCATAGTAAGAACGGGGTGATTCGGACGGGAGACGTAGTGGACACAAAGGATGATAAATACAGAGCTGCACAAGAAAAATCCTTTAATTGGGAACATCAGGTGAGTACTGTAAAAAATACCATCACCCTTCGAATCATTGATACAAAAAAGCCAATCCCGAAAAAATTCTCCTGTGATGTGACCTTGGAAATAGAATATTTTTCTGACCCAGCTCAAACAGTTGCCAGCAAAATTGATCCGGAAAAAATTACACTCCATGTAGATTATTCAAGTGATTTAGGTACACATTATAAAATTGCAGATCGGTTTAGTTTTACTGGTGCTTATTACGTTAAAGTGAAAGTGACGGGAATTAATAGTCCTGAATTTGGATCGACCCCATCCGCCGTTCTGGAACTGGAAAATTTAATGGTAATTGACCGGACCTATAAGTTTATGCCCGATTTAAGTCTTGGCCTAAGGGGCAATTTACAAGCAAAAACTAAGGCCAATAAAGCTGATGTTGACGTTCCTACAAACCAATTGCAGCTTAGTTGGACATTAACCCAGGGAGCTGAAGAATATGATTTAGAATGGACCACAGTGGATGAGGGCAGTAAACTGAAAATTGATGACAGTTTTTTCCCTGAGAAGTTATTTAAGAATAATGCAACCCGGATCACGACTTCGGGAAATGGATATTTGATATCCTTAATATACAATACGCAGTATGTGGTTGTGCGAATTAGGCAGGTTCATTATAATCAACTAGGCATTCGTGAGGAAGGCACATGGGATTATAAAAAGATTGAGAACGAAGTGGTTAAGACAGCCTTCTGGGATGTAAGTAATCAGGCACACGAGTCTAATTTAAACTGGCAATATTCGGCCAGCTTTGCAGAAGAGGGGAAGAAAAAAGAGGTGATCAGTTATTTTGATGGCACTTTAAGAGGCAGGCAAACCACCACTCTAAACAATTCGGATAGTGTAGCGGTAGTTCAGGAAAACGTATATGATGAATTTGGAAGGCCTGCGGCAAGTATTTTACCATCTCCGGTAAAAGCAGGTACTGCGGCGAAAGAATATCTTCATTATTTCAGTAAGCTAAATCTAAATTCTGCAGCAGTGCCTTATTCTTTTCGTGACATAATCAATGGTTGTGAAATTACTCCTGGATTGCTGAATACTGTTTCTGGAGCATCCCAATATTACTCGCCTAAAAATCAGTTTTTGACCTTACGGAATAAAAAATACGATAAGTACATTCCTGACGCAGACGGTTATCCACTTTCTTTGACCCAGTACACTCCAGATAATACGGGCCGGATTCGTTTACAGGGTGGGGTTGGTGCCACTTTTCAACCAGGCGATAGCCCAAGTAAAACCACCAAGTATTTTTACGGAAAACCAGAGCAATGGGAACTTGATCGCTTGTTTGGAAACGATGTGGGTTTTGCTAGCCATTACTTGAAAAATGTGGTGATAGACCCGAACGGCCAGGTTAGTGTCAGCTATTTAAATGCGAGTGGTAAAACGATTGCAACCGCTTTAACAGGTAATGCGCCATTGACCCAAGATGCCTTAGCAACGGTAAACGCAACCAAGCCGGAGACCACTATTTTACTTCGTCCGGAACAATTCAGTTTTAATGCTACAGACTTAAAGTTATCAGCTAGTACCACTTATTTATCGACCGTTAGGGGAAAAGCTGTCATAAAATACGACATCGAAAAATTGATGGCTTGCTATACTGTGGGTGCTTTTAAAGCTTGCAGCAATTGCTATTATGACTTGACTATTCAGGTGAAAGATGATTGTGGCCTCGTGTTATATGATAATAACGTTTCGCCACTAAAGCCATTTAAAGTTGGGTCAATATCTAAAAATGAAAATGATCTTGGTACTTATTCATCAAGCTTAGATACTCTTAATCTTGACAAAGTAGGCGAATACTATGTCAGCTTTGAATTAAGCCTAAGCCGAAAAGCCATTACAGATTATACTGATAAATTTATAGCCGATGGACAGGTAGATGGAGCTATCAAAAAGGAATTGAACTTCATCATGGAATACCTCGATAAAATGGATCTTTCAGGCTTGGGCGACTGCCACACCTGCTCGGATATGCTAGGAGATAAAGAAGCTTTTACTGCCATGTTTGCTAAGAAGTTAACTGATTTACACGTTTTAACCAACTTAGCACAAAAAGATCAGGATCTTTTAAACAGTTTAATTAACGCTAAATATCTGCGCTTAAAAGAAGCTTGTGATGCCCAAAATTGTCCTCCAATTTCGCCTTGCCAAAAGTGTGCGCTATTGATGGAAGAGGATGTTCGTCCCGGAGGCCAATATGCGTTGTTTACAACAGACGGGCAGGTTTTAGAACCAGAATTAAACGTGTTGAGTAAGTTTTGGAGAGTGGAATTCCCTGTTAATAATTTGGATCCAATAACTCTTGAACCTAGGAGTATTCCTGAATCTGATTTAATAACCATTAGTGAAGACGGAACACAAACCTCTCCCTATGCATCCAATTTTTCGCTTCCCGACTTAATTAAATACTGGAATCCTGAATGGGCTTCGAAATTTGTAAAGCATCATCCAGAGAGTTGCAAATTAACGGCCTGTTTGGAAGTAAGCAATGTATCATCTTTAAATTGGGATAAGGAAGTTCAAGAAACAACAGATGAAATTTCCCAAACAGCAAATATTAGTGGGGCAACAGTTGCATATAACCGAAATGCCTCTAATTGTGAATTGTGGCTGTTGAACGCAGATCCATTCTTTAAGTTGGGTGCTCCAGGCCAAATCTATCATAACGATATTCAGCAAGATCTGGAACAATATACCAGCAGAGTTTTAAAAGTAACCCAATTAAGCACTAAAACCCTTCCGGAATTACTCGACTACATTACCTACTGTGCGCAACCCGGTTGGACTACCAATAGTCAACGAACCATTGCTTGGGACAACTGCACGCCCGAACCAGTCTGTCGAGTTCCTGACCGTGAATGGCAAGATTACCGTGAAAAGTATTTTGAACTGAAAGAAAATTATTATAAACGCTATCGGGACGATTATTGCAAAAATGAAGGCTTATGTGCGATAGGTACTCCGATTACCATACCACTGCCAGGAAGCATTTCGATAAATGACTTTAGAATAGATGAGGAAGAAGCAGGTACCGAATGCCCGGGACAGCAGCGAATCCGGATATCTTTCACCAGAGGTATAATTGGAAAAGCAACCACGATACAAATTTATTACCCGGGTCAATCCGCATCTGTGAACGTGAAATTTGCTGCAACAAGCTCCAAGCAATTCATCTGTGTGCCTGCCAATTTAGAAATCAATGCCGTTAAGGTTAGCAACATTATACAATAGTGAGAAGTATTATTATGAAGAAATTTTTATTGATAATACTTTGTTTAGTATGGGTACAGGCGGCTTATTCACAGAGTAAAGTTGCTGCGCCTACCAACTTCCATGTGAGCAGTAAGAGTGATCCTACATCGTGTGTAAAAAGCGCCGGGACCATCACAGTTTCGGCTACCGCTCCGCAGGGGGCAACTATGGAGTATCATATTCAAAATGTAACCGGATGGCAAACCAGCAATGTATTTCCCAATGTACCTCCAGGGACACATCAAATATTTGCTAGGTCTTTATTAGGAGGGGTTTACTCAGAAACCATAGGAATAATAGAAACTATCAATCCTATACCAAAAATAGCTACCCCAACTAATTTTCAAGTCAAAAGTAAAAGTGATCCGACTTGTGTAAAAAGCACGGGAAGCATTACTGTAGAAGCGACTCCTCCGGCAGGAGCAACCATGGAATATCACGTACAAAATGTAACAGGATGGCAAGCCAGCTCAGTATTCCCAAGTTTAGGTGCCGGCAATTATTTGATCGTTTGCAGGGCTGTATCAGGAAGTTGTTACTCAGAGTCCATTGTAATTGCCCAAACCATTAACTCATTATCTAAACTAGCTGCTCCAACTAATTTTCATGTTTCAAGTAAGATAGATCCTACATATACACAAAGCACCGGAACTATAACTCTTGAGGCAACTCCTCCGGTAGGGGCAACACTTGAATACCATCTGCTCAATCAAACTGGATGGCAAGCTAGTCCTGTATTCCCTAATGTAAGGCCAGGTACCCATCAGGTGGCTTGCAGGGCATTAAGAGATGGTTGTGCTTCCGAAACAATCATAATAACACAAACCATTAATCCCATTCCTAAAATAGCTGCACCAGCCAACCTGCGTGTTATCAGTAAAAGTAATCCCACTTGTGCAAAAAACACTGGAACCATCACCGTTGAGGTGACCCCTCCGGTAGGGGCAACTGTGGAATATCATATTCTTAATGTAACCGGATGGCAAACTAGTCCTGTATTTAATAATGTAAATCAGGGAACTCATCAAATTGTTTGCAGGGCTTTATTAGGGGGTTGTTACTCTGAATCAATATCAATAACTGAAACCATTGTTCCGTTTGCAAAAAATATCCCTACAAATTTTGAAGTCATTAGTATCAGTCATCCCACTTGTGAACAAACTACGGGAACCATAACCGTTTCGGCCACACCTCCAACGGGTACAACCATGCAATACTATTTACCAAATTATTCCGGATGGCAAACTAGCCAGGTTTTTAATAATGTACGTCCCGGTACCCACCAAATCTATTGTAGTGCTGTAATAGCAGGCTGTTACTCTGAGGCTATAGTACTAACCACAACCATAAATCTTGTTCCCAAAATAGCGGTTCCCACAAATTTTCATGCCAGCAATATCAGTCACCCCACTTGCGGACAAAGTACTGGAACTATTACTCTTGAGGCCACTCCTTCTGCTGGAGCTACCCTTGAATTTCATATACCTGGGGTAACTGGAGGATGGAAAGCTGGCAATGTAATCAATATACCTCCAGGCTCTCATATGATATATGTCAGGTCCGTAGCGGGAAGCTGTGACTCGGAATCTATAGGGATATTTGAAACAATCAATCCCATTTCTAAAATAACTGTCCCAACCAACTTTTATATAAGCAACATTAGTCAGCCTGTTTGTGGGCTTAATGGATCTTTTACACTAAATGCTATCCCTCCGGCAGGTGCGACAATGGAATATTATGTTCCAGGCACTTCTTCGGGATGGCAATCTTCTAAAGATTTTAACAACATACTTCCAGGCTTTTATAGAATGTATGCCAGGGCCGTATCCGGAGGTTGTTACTCAGAACAAATAGGAATTTCTGTGACTATGGATCCTATTAAAGTAATTGCCCCAGTCAATTTTACAGTTACCGTAACTCAACCTACCAAAACACAAAGTACCGGAACAATTACACTGGATGCAGACCCTCCAACAGGGGGAACGATTCAGTACTTTGCTATTCAAAATAGATTCAATTGGCAAACAGGCAAGGTATTTACTAATATGGCTCCGGGTGTTTATAATGCCTTAACCACCACATTGAAAAATGGAACTTGCTATTCTGAAACCAAGACTATTTTAGTGACCATTGACCCTGTATCCACTACAGAATCCAACACTAACTTTACGGCAAGTGTTACCCATCCGAAATGTGGCCAAAGCACAGGGACCATAACCCTCAACGCAGACGTCCCTTCTGAAGGAACGATTTATTATTCCATTCAAAATGTGCAGGGGGATCAAACCAGCCCTGTCTTCAGTAATATTGCCCCGGGTACCTACAACGTAAATTCCAGGGTCTTGGGGCCTAATGGTTATTCAAAATGGAACACCATACCAGTGGTTATAAATCATCCAAGCATTGGAATGATTGCTCCAACTAATTTTACTGTCACAACCATACAACCTGTAGCATGTGGCAAAGTTGGAGGAGAAATTAAGCTCCATGCCACTTCTCCATCTGGCGCTCCAATATATTATTATATTCCAGCTTTAACCGGATGGCAGACTGGTACGACTACTTTTAAAGACGTACCTCCAGGTACGTGGACTGCATTTGCAAGGGTGGGCAATGGAACTTGTTCTTCAGAAGAAACAAGTTTAGAATTTATTATCAATCCGGTTCCAAAGTTTCCTTCTCCACCTAATTTTACTGCAAGTGTAGATCAGCCTACATGTGGACAAAATGGAACAATCACGTTTCATCCGGATGTGCCATCGATGGACATTCTGTATTATTCTATTTCCGGAATTATTGGATGGCAAACTGGAACTATTGTTAAAAATGTCCCTTCAGGTATCTATACAGTAAGTTCAATGTCCACTAACGGAGTTTGTAATTCTGAAATTATTTCTTTCCAAGTTACCGTGAATGCAGTGCCAAAGCTAGCTCCACCCACAAATCTGGCTGCAAGTATAGTACAACCAACATGTGGACAAGGCGGGGGAACTTTTACACTCCAATCGAACTCACCATTTGGCGATCCCATTACGTATTATATTCCTGGGGTAGCTTGGGGAAAACAAGATAAGGCTACATTTAATAATGTACCTCCGGGAACATATACCGTTGATGCTTGGGTGACAAATGGAGTTTGTAACTCCGAAACCGTAAGTCTTTCAATCACGATTAATCCGGTGCCAAAGATTTCTGTCCCCACAAATTTTACTTTCAATGTAGTACAGCCTAGCTGCGGACAGGAAGGGGGAACAATTTCTCTTCAGGCAGATTCACCTTCTGGAGATCCCATCTATTATTATATTCCCGGACGAGGTGCTTGGCAGGTAAATGGTCCGGCCATATTTAACAATGTTCCTCCGGGAGTTTATAATGCAAATATATGGACCACCAATGGAGCTTGTAACTCGGAAGTAATTGAAAAAACAATCACTGTCAACCCAATACCCAAGATAGCTGTCCCTTCAAATATAACAGCAAATGTAATACAGCCCACATGCGAACAAAGTGGAGGTACTGTCACTGTCTCTCATACAAACATCCCTTCTGGCGCAGCAGTTTCTTATCATATTCCGGGTGTAACCGGCTGGCAGAGTATGAGTAAATTTGTGAATGTTCCTCCCGGGTCCCATACGGTGTATGTCCGGTTTCAAAAAGATGGTTGCTCTGAACAAAATAGCTTGTCGACACAGATTATCATTAACCCAATACCTGTAATAGCTACTCCAATCCTGACAGTAACAGTAGTACAGCCTACCTGTGGACAATTGGGAACAGTTACACTTCATTCGGACTCACCTTCCGGTGAAGCTGTTTCTTATTACTTACCAGGAGTAGCTGGTCGGCAAACTGATGGTAAATTTACCAATGTTCCTCCCGGGACTTATAAAGGAGTTGCCAGATTCCAAAAAGATGGCTGTTCGGTAGAAAATAGTTCGTCAGCGATTATTGTTAACCCACTATTTCAAATTTCGGCCCCTACAAATCTTACTGTTAGTGTAGTACAACCGATTCAAAACCAGTTCCATGGAACATTTACGCTTCAGGCAGATCCACCTTCTGGTGCTGCTGTATCTTATTATATTCCAGGGGTAGGTGGCTGGCAAACTGACAGTAAATTTAGTAATGTACCTCCGGGAACTTATACGGCGATGACCAGATTTCAAAAAGACGGTTGTACATCTGACGAGTATACTCTACCAACTCAGATTATCATAAATCCTGTAGTTAACCCAATTAACTACCAGGTGACAGTAGATCACCCCATTTGTGGACAAACCGGTGGGAGTATTACAATTAATGCACAGGCCCCTGAAGGTGGAACTATTTATTATTCTATTCCAGGCTACAGGGCTGAACAAACAAATAACACCTTCAGCAATCTGGCTCCGGGCACTTATCGGGTGCGTTATAGAATACTCAGTTCTGGCGTTTTCTCGGTTACCAACGATATTTTTATAAATATACAGCAGAAACCAACCGTACGAACCACAACTAATTTTATTGCGAGTAACATTCATCACCCTGTTTGTGGGGAAACTACCGGTTCAATCACTGTACAAGCCGATCAGGCACCGTCAGGTGGAGTGATTTATTATTCGATTCCTGGTCACAGAGCAGAACAAACCACCCCAGTTTTTAATGGCTTGATTCCAGCTACTTATAGGTTGCGGTCACGAATTGTTCTTAGTGCAGGGGGATGCTCATCCGAAGTTAATGATATATTGGTAAACATTCATAATGCGCCTGCACTACTTCCACCTAATAATTTTATTACAAAAGCGGTTCATCATCCGGTATGCGGAGAAAACACAGGTTCGATCACTGTTCAAGCTGATAATGCACCAGCAGGTTCTGTTATTTACTATTCTATTGTAGGTTACAGGCCAGAGCAAATAGGCACAACATTCAGCAACCTTGTTCCTAATAATATTTATAGGGTACGATCAAGGGTGGTATCCATTTCGGGAGAATGTTCTTCAGAAGTCAAAGACTTACTTATATTGATTAACCCGGTTTCGCCAGTGCTACCTACGACTAATTTTATCGCCAGCGTGGTTGATCAACCTATTTGCGGACAAAGCACGGGATCAATTGCGGTCCAATCCGATTCCGCTCCATTAGGTAATATCATCTATTATTCAATTCAAGGTTATAGAGCAGAGCAAACCAGTCCTGTGTTTAGTGATTTGGCTCCCAACTTTTATCGGATTCGTTCCAGAGTGGAGTCAATTTCTGGAGGATGTTCATCCGCATTCAATGATATTCAGGTGATGATTAACGCCATACCTTTAGTGCCATCCGCTACTAATTTCAGGGCAAGTAATATTCATCACCTGGGTTGTGGAGAAACCACAGGCTCGATCACAGTACAGGCAGATCCGGCCCCGAAAGGAAGTATCATTTATTACTCTATTGCCAACTATAGGGCAGAACAAACCAGTTCTACCTTTAATAACTTGCATCCAGGGACCTATCACGTACGTTCCCGGGTGGTTTTAACCTCAGGCGGATGCTCGTCCGGATTTATTGATTTAAGGGTAGTTATTAATCCGGTGCCAGCCCTAGTATCTTCTGTCAATTTCAGGGCAACTGCAGTCCAACATCCCGTATGCGGAGAAACTACAGGTTCTATTACCGTCCAGGCAGATGATGTACCAGCAGGTGCCACTGTTTATTATTCTATTACAAACCACAAGGTTGAGCAAAGCACTAATATTTTTAGCAATCTTGCTCCGAATACGTATGAGGTGAGTTCCAGGGTAGTAAGTGCAGATGGATGTTCTTCGGTGGTTAAGAGAATACTGGTTACCATTAATCCGGTATCACCCGTATTGCGTACAACTAATTTAAAGACCATTGCTATCCATCACCCCCTTTGTGGAGAAACTACAGGCTCCATTACGCTTCAGGCAGATGAAACACCTTTGGGAACTCAAATTTATTATTCTATACCAGGGATAAGAGCAGAACAAACGGATCCGACGTTTAACAACCTGCCCGCAGGGTCTTTTTGGGTACACTCCAGGGTAGTGCATTCAGAGGGCTGCTCGTCTCCTAGCAACAATATAGTTGTAACCATTAACCCTGTTTTATCGGTACCAATTGCCCCAGCAGTAACTATTACTCAGCCAGATTGTACAACTTTAGGAATTATTTCTGTGACTGCGCCACTCGGATTGAAATATTCCCTTAATGGTGGAACTTATCAAAATTCGTCTACCTTCTTCGGATTGTCTGCAGGAACTTACCAGGTATTTGCCCAGAATTCCAGCGGTTGTATATCATTACCCGCATTGGTTACTATTAATGATAAAGCTAAGCCGGCTGCTCCTACAATTGATGTTATTCGAATTTCAGAGTCTGCAGGAACTATTTCAGTAACAAGTCCCATAGGTGCAGGATTTACCTATTCCAAAGACGGAAGTTTATATCAGGAATCAACCAATTTTTCAAACCTGCCTTTGGGGACTTATTCCATTTATGTCAAAAAAACCGATCAATGTGTTTCTCAGGCAACCATTGCAATTATTAATGCACAGTCTTTTGCCATACTTTATCCTCCTACCAACCATAGGGTAATTAATAAATCTGATGCCAGTTGTGATTTAAACAATGGGACCGTCACCTTTGCCGCTGAAGGATCCGGAACGTTTAGTTATATTCTCTCAAACGGGAATGGATATCAGAAGAATCAAGAAAGTCCTGTTTTTAATGATTTAGCTCCGGGAACTTACACTGCCAAAAGTCAATTAATAACAGATGGTAATTATTCAGACTATTCGAATTCTTCAACTATAATTATAATTGGGGAAAAAGCAGAAGCTCCAACTAATTTTACAGTTTGCGTAACTCAGCCGACAAACCAAAAAATTACCGGAACAGTTACTCTCAATGCAAACCCTTCTTCTGAGGGCACAATTGAATATGCTATTCAAAACTTCGCCGGATGGCAAACAGGAAAAATATTTAGTAATATACCCCCAGGAGTATATAATGCACAATCCAGGGTTTCGGTTTCAGATGGATGTTACTCAGAAATAAAGGCTCTATCAGTTACGGTTATTCCGGTAACATCCACATCGCCAACCACAAATTTTACAGCGAGTGTTAATCACCCAGCATGCCGGCAAAGTTATGGGACGATCACCCTTAGCGCAAACATTCCGGCAGAAGGAATTATTTACTATTCAATTCAAAATCTAAAAGCGGAGCAAACCAGTCCGGTGTTTAGCGAAGTAAGAGCAGGCTCTTACTTGGCCTTATCCCGGGTTTTAGGATCTAATGGTTATTCTGAATATAATTTGCTACCGGTTACAGTTAATGTTCCAGGTATACCTGCCCCTGCAAATATGACTGCCACTGTAGTTCAACCTACTTGTGGACAAAACGGAAAGATATCGATGAATGCGGAAGTACCCTCTGGTTATACTATTACCTATTTAATTCCCGGATATGGGTGGGGAAGCAAAGATCCAGTTACATTCAATAATGTTCCTCCGGGCACTTATACGGTACAAGCATACGCCAGTAATGGAGTTTGTAACACCGAATGGATTAGTATGTCAACCCAGATAACTATTAGCCCATTACCTAAAATACCTGCCCCTGCAAATATGACTGCCATTGTAGTACAACCTACTTGTGGACAAAACGGATCGATATCGATGAATGCGGAAGTACCCTCTGGTTATACCATTACCTATTTAATTCCAGGATATGGATGGGGAAGCAAAGATCCAGTTACATTCAATAATGTTCCTCCAGGCACTTATACGGTACAAGCATACGCCAGTAATGGAGTTTGTAACACCGAATGGATTAGTATGTCAACCCAGATAACTATTAACCCGTTACCTAAAATACCCGCTCCTGCAAATATGACTGCCACTGTAGTACAACCTACTTGCGGACAAAACGGAACGATATCGATGAATGCGGAAGTACCCTCTGGTTATACTATTACCTACTTAATTCCAGGATATGGATGGGGAAGCAAAGATCCAGTTACATTCAATAATGTTCCTCCAGGCACTTATACGGTACAAGCATACGCCAGTAATGGAGTTTGTAACACCGAATTGAGCAGTATGTCAACCCAGATAATTATTAACCCGATACCTAAAATACCTGCCCCTGCAAATATGATTGCCACTGTAGTACAACCTACTTGTGGACAAAATGGAATGATATCGATGAATGCGGAAGTACCCTCTGGTTATACTATTACCTATTTAATTCCGGGATATGGATGGGGAAGCAAGGATCCAGTTACATTCAATCATGTGCCTCCGGGCACTTATACGGTACAAGCATACGCCAGTAATGGAGTTTGTAACACCGAATGGACCAGTATGTCAACCCAGGTTACTATTAATCCCCTACCTAAAGTTCCAGTTCCGATAAATATGAATGCAAAGGTAGTGCAACCAACTTGCAACCAACAGGGAACAATTACTCTTCATGCTGATTCACCCTCAAGTGATCTTGTTTCTTACTATATTGAAGGATTATCAGGATGGTGGCAAACTGGTACATTAAACAATGTTCCTCCTGGTATTTATACGGCATATGCCCGGTCTACTAAAGGAGCGTGTACCTCTGAAACAATTAGGCTATCAACGCAGATAATTATTAATGAAATTCCTAAAATAGCAGCTCCAATAAATTTTAATGCAAATGTTGTGCAGCCTACAGGCGGGCAAACCGGAGGATCGATTACATTTTACGCAGACTCACCATCAGGCGATCCGGTCTCTTATTATATTCCAGGTATAAGCGGATATCAAACCGGTACATTAAACAATGTACCTCCAGGAACCTATACAGCATATGCCAGGACCAGTAATGGAGTTTGTTACTCAGAAGAAACAAAGTTTACCACCCAGATTATTATTAATCCACTTCCTAGTACAACCAATTATAATTTAGTGATTAACTCTCCCGCTTGTGGACAAACAACCGGAAGCATCACTATTAATATTGTAGATCCACCGAGTGGCACTATCTATTATAAGATTGACGGACTGAGGTCTGAACAAACAGAACCAGCATTCAATAATTTGCTCCCTGGTAATTACATTTTAAGCTTCAGAGCATTAAGCTCAGGGGTTTACTCTGATTGGCGACAGGTCAGGGCAACTATTAATCCGGTAACACCCATATTACTTGCTACAAATTTTAAGGTAACCGCCAGTCACCACCCTATTTGTGGAGAAACCAAGGGATCAATTACTGTTAGTGCAGATGTTGCACCTTCTGGTTCCCTGGTTTATTATTCCATACAAGGAGTTAGGGGAGAACAAACCAGTACTACATTTAACAACCTGACTCCAGGTACTTATCAGGTGCTTTGTCGTGTGGTATTAAATTCTGGAGGATGTTATTCTGGCACTAATGCCATCCGAGTGACCATTAATCCGGTTTCACCAATTTTGCCAACTACAAATTTTATGACAACTGCAATCCATAGTCCGGTTTGTGGGGAAGCCAAGGGATCAATTACTGTTCGTGCAGATGACGCCCCATTGGGTTCTCAAGTTTATTATTCGATCGATCGATTTAGAGCGGAACAAACCAGTTCTACATTCAGTGACCTTGCTCCGGGTATGTACCTTGTTCGTTCCCGTGTAGTATCGAATTCGGGTGTATGTTCGTCCGCATACAATGACCTTAAAATATACATTAATCCGGAACCACACGTAGCAACAACAAGCAATTTCAAGGCAATTGTTGTCAACAACCCAGCTTGCGGGGAAACTAAAGGGTCTATTACCCTTCAAGCAGATGCTACACCTTCTGGAACGCAAATTTATTATTCTATTGAAGGATTTAGAGCGGAACAGACTGATCCTATATTCAGCAACCTTAATTCTGGGACTTACCTGGTAAGGTCCAGGGTGATGTTTAGTTCAGGCGGATGCTGGTCTGGATACAATGATATCAGGGTTGTAATTAATTCGGTAACTCCGATATTGCCTACAACCAATTTTGCGGTAGTTGCTGTTCAACATCCTGTATGTGGAGAAACTATGGGGGCTCTCACTGTTATTGCAGATGCTGCGCCCGCTGGTTCCCAGGTTTATTATTCTATTGAAGGGTTTAGGGTAGAACAAACCAATCCCACCTTCAACAATTTAATTCCGGGTTCATACAAAGTACTTTCTCGAGTGGTAAATTCTTTGGGATGTTACTCTGCGATGAATTCTGTCCGTGTAACTATTAATCCGGTAACACCGGTATTGCCTACTACAAACTTTGCGGTAAGTTCTATTCATCATCCGGTATGTGGAGAAACAAAGGGATCATTTACTGTTCAGGCAAATGCTGTACCTGCCGGAACACAGATTTATTACTCAATAGAAAATGTACGTGTGGGCCAAACAGATCCTTCATTCAGCAATCTTGCACCTGGTTTTTATACGGTACTTTCTCAAGTGGTATCAAACTCAGGGGGATGTGCCTCTGGATTTACTAGTACCCGGGTAATTATTAATGCGATACAATCAGCGCCTAATAAACCAAGTGTACTACTTACTCAGCCTAACTGTACAACGCCAACAGGAACTATCTCCGTTATTGCTCCTTTGGGTAACGGAATGGAGTATTCTATTGATGGCAGTACGTACCAAACTTCAATTATTTTTTCCGGATTGGCAACTAACACATACCAGGTAACTGCCCGTAATTCTAACGGATGTCTTTCACCTGTAAATATGGTTACCATTCAAGCGCCAGCTCCTCCGCCTAGCATTTTAGCTAAGGGAAAAACTATTCTATGTAATGGGGAAGGAGTAACGCTAATTACAAATGCAACCAGTGGTATACAATGGTATAAAAATGGTATTTCTATTAGCGGGGCTAAATCTGCTAGTTATATTGCTTCAGAGGCAGGTAATTACTCTATAGCCTTAGTAAGCGACTGTGGAATAATAAATTCTTCGGTTGCAATTTCTATAGAAACCCAATCCACGCCTGTTGCACCGAGCATTTCGGCGAGTGGAAAAACAGCTTTATGTATGGGCGAAAGTGTTACATTAACCAGCATTTTCAAAGGCAACGGTCAGCTCGCATGGTACCGTGACGGTGTAAACTTAAATATCTCCACGCCAACCTTGGTCGCCACGATTGCTGGAAATTATAGTTTATATTCCTCAAACAGTTGCCGGCGATCATCACTATCAAACGTGATTGCGGTAACAGATGCCGCTAATGTGCCGATATTGGCAATTAATGATAATATCGGTGAAATATGTAATGCCCCCTTCATTCTTAACGAAGGATTATTATTGGCCAATGACACCGGTTCAAGCTGTGGAGATTCCCTTAGAATTCAAAGCGTTACTCAACCATTAAATGGTACACTTACCACCATCAATGGTAGTTATATGTTTGCACCAAATGCGGGTTTTAGCGGAAACGATAGCTTTACATATACGCTCCAAAATAATCCAACGGTCAGTACGAATGTCAAATTCTTCAGCGGGAATGGACATTATTATGAGTATATGCCATATGTAGGTAAATCTTGGTATGAAGCCAGAGATGAAGCAGCAGCTAGAAATCATATTGGCCTCAAAGGTTATTTAGTAACTATTACTTCTGCGGAAGAACAAGCATTCATCATTCCCTTATTAAAAGGTAATAGAGCTTGGATGGGAGCGAGTGATGCAAGTCAGGAAGGAATTTGGAAATGGGTAACAGGTCCAGAAAGTGGAACGCAATTCTCGATAGGAGCACAGGCAATTAATGGAAGATATACAAACTGGTCAAGGAACGAGCCTAACAATTCAAATATTGAAAATTTTAATCATCTTTATCCAGATGGAACATGGAATGATGCAGGTAACTGGCAGTTAGGTTACATTGTTGAATACGGGGGCTTAGCTTCATTTTCTTCTGAAACAACCTCATCCTCAACCGCAACCGTCTCAATAACCGTTAAACCTCAACCAGTCGCCACCATTACCACCAATGAATCAGCAGATTTATGCCCCGGAGGTTCCCTTACGCTGAACGCAAGTTTGGGCAGTTCTTATCTGTGGAGTTCAGGCCAAACAACTCAATCTATTACCATTAATCAGCCAGGGGATTATGCGGTTACCATCACCAACGCTCAAGGATGTTCAACAACATCCCCAGTTCGGGTGGTTCAGTTTCCGGACAGTAGTTTAACAGCTCCGGTGATCAGCATAAACGGCTCAACCGAACTATGCGGCGGCGACAAAGCCATTATTACTACCACTGCCCTTGGGAAAGTGAAATGGTACCTGAATGATGATTATTATAAAACCACATCAAACGGAGAGCTAATTGCCAGCATTGAAGGAAAGTACACGGCACGAGTATTTAATAGCTGCGTTGAATCTCCGTCTTCAAATAGCATTGCCATCACGGTGAATAATGCCTTGAAAGTGAAAACTTCCCGTTTTGATGAAATATCCAGAGAGCTCCCAGCAATGGAAGATCTGGCGAACCTAGAGGCCGACACCAAAACTAGTATTGCTTCTGAAATTGCCAAAAGTTGTGATGCACAAGCGGATGGCTGGATTTCGAAAATGACACCATCTGATGAAAGTGGTATGAGTGAAGCGGACAGAACAGCCTTTATCGCCAAATTAGCATTACTTAAACCGAAACTGATTGCTATTTGTACCGCAGGTGGTGATATCACTCACCCAATGGGAGCAAGTACGCTTCCTTCTGGGAAGAATGTAGACGGTATGACCAGTTTTGGTGATGCAATAAAAAGTGTATTTGGATCTTACAGTGCCGACATCAATCCCTGGTTAATTGAATCACCATTTCCGTACGAGGTTCAACCGCATTTATTTTCCAAAATACTAGCCAGTACCAGCCCGGAAATATGTGTCAAATTAAACGACTTGCGGAATGGAGCCAGTATCCCTGATTTTTATAGCCGCTTAAAAGCAACCTATAAAGATGCGATGGATTTAAGCATTGCTGATTTAGAAATGCTGGATAAATCATGTACCAATTGCAAGTATCTGTTGAAAGAAGAAGTTCCCTATCCGGTTTTCTTAGGCAGTGGAAATGCGGGTTGCGTAACGCATGCAACATATAATGAAGCTACAGCAGCCTTGTTAAACGATGTTGAAGGCTTAACAAGCAAGCATGATAATTATGAAACGATTTTAACCAATTACTTAAATCATCGTTGGGACTTTACCTTTAGTTCTGATATATATTCAGACTTTGCCAATCAGCCCTCAAAGTCGGAAGAAACTCTATGTAGCAAGCCATTATACGAATCCCTTGCAGTAGATCCGTACCATGAATTTGAAACACAAATTGCTACTGCCGTGGCCAGCGGACAAACAGATTATGCAGCATACATTCCGAAAGAGCGGAACCAATTTATGCTGGATTATATCAATACTTGTGCGGCTGCAAAAAATACCGTGAATCTGGAAGCCTTACAAAATATTTATCATTACACGCTTTATTATTATGATCAGGCAGATAATTTGGTAAGAACCATTCCTCCGGAAGGAGTAAGTGTGCTTAAAAGCGATGAACTGCAATGGGTAGAAGAAGCACGTAACCATGTATCACCAGTTTGCCCGGTAACACCTGGTTTCCCTTACAAAGCAAGTGATAAAACGGTTGCGTTAGAAAATTTAAGTCAGTCGTTTAAACCGGGTAATAGTGCCGTTGAAATGTGGTTATATAATCCAGATGGCACATCGAACCAAGTATTGGCAACTACTACCGATGCCCTTACTAACGATAAAACCTACATGCTGCAAACCTGTATGGAAGGAAATTATCTGAACGTAGATGTATTCACCTTGTCTCACAAAGTGGATAAACCGGATGAAATCACGTTTGCGAATTTGAGCCATGCAACGGTTGATATCGGTAAACTGAAACCTCTGCACCCATGGACGCACCTGGTTTTACAATCTGCAGATTTCTCTACAGGTAAAATGGATGTATACCTTAACGGGAAGCTGACCACTTTAGTAACAGATGGCCCGCCTGCGCTTTGTGGTTGGGAAGTGAACGGTGATGGTAAGCCAATAAAAATGCCCGAAAATTTAGCACCGCTTAAATACCTGCGCTTATATAACAAACAATTAAGCACGCAAGAAATTGCGGCCAATGCCTCCGAAAGTTGCTTTATGCTGGCATCAGATGCTACGCTACAAGCTTCCCTAAAAAGTGCTTTGGGTAACAGATGGTACCGCTTTAATATGCCTTCCCTTGATGGTGAAACCTTGGCAACCGGTAGCACAACCGTAGAAACGAAATACGCACCGATTTATCCGGCGCATGCTTTAGCGACTTCTTATGCCTATAATAGCACGAACCAGGTAGTGAAACAACACACTCCTGATGGCGGAACGAGCCGTTTCTGGTATGATATGCTAAGCAGGTTGGTAGTTTCTCAAAACGCCAAGCAATTAAAAACGCATGATTTTAGCTACACCAAATACGATATCCTGGGTAGAATCATCGAGGTTGGACAAAAGAATATAGGAGCATCCGGTTTAACCGAGCCAAGGTATTTGGCCAATAATGAACTAGCTACTTTCATGGCATCGGGCGCAAATAGTCAGTTAACCCAAACTATTTATGATCAGGTACCAACAGGTATAGTTGGTTTAAACTATGGTTTTAATCAAAATAACCTACGTAAGCGGGTGGCGGTTAGTATATTTCGCCCAACGCCATTAAGTGTCAACATCAATGCATCTTATTATGATTATGACCTGAATGGAAACGTAAAAACACTTCAGCAACAAGTAGACGGGCTGGGTTTAAAAACCATAGAGTATGATTATGACTTGGTTAGCGGAAAAGTAAACAAGGTTTATTACCAGAAAAACCAAGCCGACCGTTTCTACTACGAATACAAATACGATGCAGAAAACCGTTTAACAGAAGTATTGAACGGCACACAAGCCGACAACGCCAAAATGGTAGCATCCTATGAGTATTATTTGCATGGGCCATTAGCTCGAATGGAATTAGGTAGTGCTTTACAAAAAGTACAAGGACTTGATTATGCCTACACCTTACAAGGTTGGTTAAAAGGTGTAAATGGCAATACATTAAATGCAGCAACGGAAATTGGTGGAGACGGGCCTTTGGCTTCTAACCAGACAAAAGATGTTTATGCTTACTCGTTGGGTTATTACGAAGGTGATTATAAACCGATTGGTGGCGAAACTTTTAAAGCATTTGGTATGCAATACAAGCCGCAAACAATACCGGCCAATTCTACTGTTCCAAATGCATATACCGGCTTAAACTTATACAATGGCAATATCAGCAACACCACTGTAGCTATCAGTAAATTTGGCGCTGGCGAACCAGTTGGCTACACCTACCGGTATGACCAGCTGAACCGCCTAAAAGAAATGCGCCAGCATACTCTGACAAGTGCCGCATCATCGTGGGATGTGACGAGCGTGAACAAAGTAGAAGCTTATAAAGAAAGCATTACCTATGATGGTAACGGTAATATCCAGACCTTTTTACGTAACGGTGCAGAAGGTGCGGTGCCAATGGACAACATGACTTATGCGTACAATAAAGACCCGTTAACCAATAAGCTGATAGATAATAGATTGCGCCATGTAAAAGATAGTGTGTTTAGTGCCTTACCCGATGATATCGAAAGCCAACCGGACGGCAATTTTAAGTATGATGCTATTGGTAATTTAATAGAAGATGCCAAAGAGGGTATTAAGAAAATAGACTGGACAGTGTATGGTAAAATACAATCTATTCGCAAAGTGGATGGGTCAGTAATCACTTACAATTACGATCCTTCCGGGAATAGGGTGAGTAAATTGGTAGGGAGCGTGACGACTTTTTACATACGTGATGCTCAAGGGAACAGCCTTGGCTTATATGAAAAGAATGCCATTAACCAAACGTTTTGGCGAGAGCAGGGTTTGTATGGTAGTTCTAGATTGGGAATGTTTAGGCCAGATGCTGATGTGAGCCCAAATACAGATGAAAATGCAAGCACGAAATTATGGGCTGATTATGTTGGATATCACAATTATGAGTTAAACAACCATTTAGGGAACGTAATGGCGGTGGTCAGCGATAAGCGGACGCTCAATGGTTCAGGTGTTTATGAGGCGGATGTGGTAAGTGCGCAGGATTACACTCCTTTTGGCAGCCAGATGGTTGGTAGGACGTTTAGCAGTGGAAGTTATCGATACGGGTTTAACGGGAAGGAAAATGATAATGAGGTTAAAGGAGAAGGAAACCAGCAGGATTATGGGATGAGGATTTATGACCCGAGGTTGGGAAGGTTTTTGAGTGTGGATCCGTTGACTGAGAGTTATCCAGAGTTGACACCTTATCAGTTTGCAAGTAATACGCCAATTAATTCAGTTGACTTAGATGGATTGGAGAGGCAAGTTGCAATTGATGGAAGCATATGGAATGGACCTAGGGACATTCATGCGATTAATAGAGATATTTGGAATAAGAGGATGGATCAAATCAATGGAGCCATGAAAAAAACAGCTGCTCCACCTCCAACATCAAAAGGGAGTGTTGATTATAGATCTATCGCAAGTAGGACAGGAATAGAAGAGAATGCTATTCGTGCTATTGCATCAGTTGAGTCTTCAGGAAAGGCATTTTACTCTAATGGAGAACCGGTTAAAAGATTTGAGGGGCACTGGTTTAAGAAAAATTTAAATAACGCAGGTATTGACGCATCTCAATACCCCGATTTAGCATACTCTTATAAAGAAAGTTTTTCAAAAAAGCATGGGGTAGATGCGTATAATGACGCCTTCGCCGTTGATAAACAGAGTGCGATGTTATCTACCTCTTATGGTGCATTTCAGATCATGGGTTTCAACTATAAAGATGCTGGGTTTAATACTGTAGAAGAATTTGTGGCTACACAAAATACATTTGAAGGTCAAGTGGAATCATTTGTTAATTTTGTATCAAGTAATAAGTCTATGTTGAAGGCCTTAAAGAATAAAGATTTTACCAAATTTGCTAAGCTGTATAATGGTCCAAAATATGATGATAATAAATATGATGCGAAAATGCAAGACAAATATGATGAACTTGTTGGCAAAGGTGACTAGAATAGCATGTATAGGTTTTATGATTTTATTCTTGTTAAGCTTTTCACAAAAAGATGCATTACATGGAGTTGTTACCGGAATTTATGACAATGGTCGGCTTATATTAGCAAAACATGATTCCTTAAAGATTGTAACGGGTATTATTAACGCTATGGAGGATAATGTATCATGTAGACTTTATATATACGGTAGTTATTCAGCTATAAATAACGGAGTAATTAAAATATATAACCCTGCGGATAATGAAATATATGAAGGCAAACTAACTATTGATAAAAGAGGTTTAATAATAAGGTCTAATAAAGTAATGTTTCCCTGTCAAAGAATAATGGATTTAACAGGAGGTGAGTCATTTTTGCTTTCGAAAGCTATAACTAAGGATGTATATCTTGGAATTGTCAGATCTCCGAAAGCCTTCTTATATGATGTTCCAGAGAAGATCACATCCAAAAAATCCTTCTTGATTGAAGGCGATATTGTGTCAATTAAGAAACAGATTGGTTCTTGGATGAAGGTTGCCTATTTGAATAAACCATCTTTGGTAAAATGGGTTAAATGTCGGGATTTGAAAGTTGGAGAATAGACGTTGCGATATGAAATTGCAACCCCCGTTTGGTCTAAGTATGCCGAGACTTTGGCCCTACTTGGGTTAAGTATGCCGAGTCTTTGGTCCCGTTTGGGTTAAGTATGCCGAGACTTTGGCCCCGTTTGGTTTAAGTATGCTAGGCTTGGCGCAAGAATGAAGGGAAGGGAAAGCGGGCAGATGCTTCTTGTGCCTTACCTGCTATGAACGCAAGATATT